>Ga0164242_10000114_pt1 | contig 95723 bp, 84 predicted proteins | sample OricomgcompostMG_FD_108783 | JGI IMG/M metagenome (GOLD analysis project Ga0164242, IMG submission 108783) | Miracle-Growth compost microbial communities from Emeryville, California, USA - Original compost - Miracle growth compost (MG) ...
CGTTTCATCCGGTCGAGCACATTGATCTGGTGCTGCCAATAGCTGTAGTCAGCATCCCCGTCCTCGGGATCCACATTGCGACCTGGTTGGGCTCCTGATCCCAGAACCGTACGCAGCATGCCAATATCGTAACCAGGGCAAGCATCACGCGCGAGCGTCAGCGCCTTGCGGAAATCGCCATAATGCGACACGACATCCTGCAGGCATTCCTGCGCCGGGTCTTCGGGTTTTGGATTTTCGTGTTGGGCTGACATGATAGGTTTCCTTGTACATTGCATACGAAAAAGAGGGTCGTTCTCACTATAGCGATAGAAAAATTTCATTCAAAACAATTTCGGTCTCTATGCTCTACCCCACCCCGCACCGCATCACGCCGAAGCGCTCGCGCGCGGTGCATGCCGCGCCCTGTCCCACGACGTCAACCGCTCAATAAGCGCTTTGGGATTGTTCAGAATGGGCTGCAGCCCGTGACGATGGATCTGGTTGCCCACCCTCAGCATCCTGTCCCATTCACTATGGCCGCCCTTGTTGATCTGGACCGTGCCAAGATTCATCAGGTAGTGCACGGCGGCAGACGGCGCCACCTGGGAATCCGGTCCGTAATACGCCAGGGCGTGTTCCAGCTCGAACTCAAAAAAGAGCGCCGCCCCTTCCTCGTCCACCTCAAACTCGTCACCCACCTGAGCATCCTCGTAGAAGACACCGCCCTTTTCCACCAGGTGCTCGCATTCTCCGGCCGCATGGCGAAGTGACCGGAATCCTTCGTAGAGATCCCAATAGTGTTCATCGGCAAACGGGACGTCGACGGATTGCTTCACATCTAAAGCCGCGCGATCGAACTCGGGTAATGTGGCCGGCACACGGTAGCGCTTGCCGCCTTCAAAGATATCCAGATACTCGCGGATGGCCGTAAACGGAGGCTGGTACGCATAGCGGCCCCAAAGGACATCGATACCGATCAGGTCCTGGGCTGTCAACAGCGTAAAGCGCACCGGCCGGCGATGCGCCCGCGCCCACGTGATCTCGTCGGCATCGATGCTCAATGCCAGGCGCAGCAACTCCAGCGTGAACTGTGGAGAATAAGCATTAGGGGCGATCTTGACCCGCCCTGTGTCGGGATCAACCGTGCGCGGAAGCCAGTTGCGTGCGGCCGGATCGTAGTGCCGGGCTTTCAGGTAGTTCCGAAAATCGTTCAGAGGCTGCATCCAGGCATACTTCCCGGATTCCTCGGCCAGCATGTTCTCCATGCTTTTGTCGGACTGCACCCGCGTGCAGGTCCAGCAACCATGGCGCGCACCGCACGCCGTGCGTCCCTGGGCCCGGCCCGTGGAGAAGATCGTCACCATGCATTCGCCGGCGGCTGAATCCCGATACACCTCGGTCAGTGCCCTGAAATCCGAATAGGTGTCGTATAGACCCGAAGTGACGTAACCTAGAAACTCGAACACATCCAAGGTCGTAAAGTCCGCAATCGGGCTCAACACCCAGCTCTGCCCGCCTTTGTCGGCCAGCACGTTGACGGGTTCGAACGCGCTTTCACCCCGTTTATCCATATTGCGTGCGCGCGTGGCCGATTCGTCACGGCGTGTGCCGATGAGCGTAACCAGGCTATCCTCCCGGAAAGTCTTCCCAAGCTCAGCCTTGACAATCGCCCGGATCTTGCGTTTCGTGCGCTCCAGCGGCGCGGCCTTGAGCGACTGCTGGCACTTGGCTGAGTTATCCGGCATCGAGGCGATGGTTCGCCCGCCGATCAGGTTCACCAGATAGTTGTTCGATAGGGATGGACTGCACACCCACACCCGCACCGGCAGGTTCTCGCGTGCCGCATAATCCTTGAGCGCCCGGATCTCCCCTTGCGCATAGGCATGCACCACGGGATTTTCCAGCAGCGTATCGGAATTCATGACGTGCAGTTCTGGCACGGGCTCGCCCGATGCGCGCAACGCCTTCATGGCGCGTAGCGCCAGCGCCAACGTCACAGAGCTGTCCTTGCCGAAACTACAGGCAACGATGAGTCGACGCCCGGCCCGAATCTGGTGGGCAATGACCTCAACGGCTCGGTCTACCTTCTCTTCGATATCTGGCTCGACATCATCGCTGCCCATTGAGAGGGCATCCGATCTCTCCAGAATCGATTCCGTTGTCGCTGTCGGTGAGGTAGACATATAAGGGTTCCTTGTTGGAACCTAATATTATCAACATCACCGTGACAGATACAAGGATATGAAGTCGAGATCATTGGCCCGCCCGATGCTGAGGGATTCCCTTATGGCAGGGAGCCCTCATTGCAGCGTATAGCGGTCGGCCTCGGCATCACTGCCGAAGATATCCAGCAATGCCCGTCGCATCTCCCGCGGCGACAGACCGCGCAGCAAGCCGGCACGGGAAGGAGGAAGGGTCAAAGCACCGTCCGGCAATCCCCAGCTTCGGGCCATATCCCTCAATATGCCTTGAATGAGGACCTCGGCATGCTCAGGGCCTGGCGGCGGGAAGATCACCGGGCGCAAACGAGATCGCAGTGGCGCGGGAACCCGCTCTAGCGAGTTACCCGTGGCCAGGTACAGGCAGTGCGACAGGTCGCACTCGGCCATCAGGTAAATGTCCTGATATCGGCGGGCATTGCCGGGCTCCAGAAGGTCGAGCAGCGCCTCCTGTGGATTGCCCCCATTCGAGGTGCCGGCGCCAGCCTTGTCTATCTCATCGAGCACAAACAGCGGATTGGCGACCCTCGTTTGCCGGATAAATTCCACCATGCGAGAGGGGCGGTTTTCCGCCCAGCCACGCGTCACCCCTTTGAGCATTTTCACGTCGCTCATTCCCGCGAGGTTGATGACGGTGTTCGGTGTCCCGAGCAGGTCACTCAGACGCTGCGCGAAGTGCGTCTTGCCCGTGCCGGGCGGGCCTATGAGCAGTACCGGCGCCATCCCCAGGCGCACCACGCCATGCCGGCGCCGCGCGAACAGATCGTTCATGATGATGCCAATAGCGTCGACAGCCCACGGAAACTCTTCGCTCAATGCGCAGCGAATCGACTCTAACCATGTCATGTCGGGCAATGAAGTCAGCGCCACCGGGCTGAGCAAGGCCTCGTAGAGCTTTAGAATCTCCCGTTCAGAACGATCCGACGAGCCCGCAATCTCGCCATGAATGACGACGATTTTGTCTCTTGTATCAGCCGATGATATCGCGTCAGCAGAAGCCTTGGCATCAATCGATGGTGTCGCGTCCGCAGACGCTTCGATCACGGTGTCATCGCCAGATTCAGCTCCGGATAACCTCGACAATGCGCTTCGTTGCTGGAAAGTGAGCCACCGCTTGTATCCCCGAGGATCCGCGGCATAAAAGGAAGTCATGGCAATTAGGCGAGTCCAGACAGGTTTGATCCAGGCCAGGGTTCACACCGTTCCTCGGTTGCCGATGATCCCTGTTGCTCTGGGAGAAGTGTCAGATAGTTAATCACACAGGCCAGCGCACAATCGAAAGTTTTCTGGCTCCAGCCCGGAAACTCACGCTGCGCGTTGTCCATCGCGATTCGAGCTCCACTGCGCCAGGCCAGGCATACCCTATTACTAGGACACCGACTGGGCTTGGCTCCGGACATCGTCAAGAGGCCAGGGGAACGATCGATTTTCTGGTCGAACTTTACCTGCAGATCTTCTTCTTGCAACAGCGCGTTGGCATAGGCCAGCGCGCCCTCGACATTGCCCAACCGGCGCGACAATCGGAACCAGTGAATGGGCGGGCTTACCCCAAGGATAAAAGACCCCTCCTTCACGTAGCGCGAGGCAATGAAGTTTCCCAAATTCAGCGCCGCTTTAGCCCTTTCGTGGGGGAGAGTTTCGGGATCGGATACCGTCACCAGATTCGCCTTGACCTCGCACAATCCTCGAGGACATGGCTCCTTTGAGGAATAGAGCAATGCAAAGAGCTCATCCCCAAAGAAGTTGTTCAACGGCATCGGAGAAAGCTTATGGGCGGCCTGAACGTCTTTGCCCGAGCCCCTTTCGTGAAGGATCGCGCTCAAATCCCTGGCCAGGTTGCCGTAAAGAGCCTTATGCCTCATGATCCGCCTTCAATTTCTCGTTTCTCTTTCCGGTTCGATGCGCCGCTGCCCGGTCTGCGACGACGGCCGCGCGGCGCAATTCATCCACCTCAGAGGCCGAAAACCAGATCTGCGGCCTGCTTTTTCCCATGACGTCAATCGTCGGCAAAGGCGGCAATTCAATTGGGGCTTGAGCGCCCGTCTCTTGGGCTCGTGCTCTCTCGGGTTCAGCACCGTGGCATTGAGCAGCCGGTTCGGCCCCTGTCAAACGCGATGCCTCCTCATTCAGCTGAGAAATGACATACCCCGCCTCATCATTGCCGGAAACGGAAATGCCAGCCTCGCGAAGCGCGCGCAACAGAACGCCTGAACAGGGACTTGCATTGGGTTTTGGCATGAGCCGCACCGTGTAGCCCAGGCCCTCGCATTCCGTACACGGGACAATTCCCCAGGGTGGATCGGAAGTCATTTTTCGGCCCATGCAGCCTAGACATACAACGCGTTCGGTCAAGTATCGGTTGGGGTCGTTCGAGGCGTCGAGGTGAGTCATTATGCCCGTCCTTTTTTATCTGGTTGCCAAGGTATCCTCGGTATTCGAATCCAGGTAGCCACTTCATGTGCCACAAGGCATAACTTACCTTGAGCCATCGGCTTTCGTTCAATCCAAGCGGCTAGTCGTGCACTGTCCTCTCACCACGGCGAGACGGCTGCGCGTTCAATGTTCCGCGCAGCCTCCTCCCCAATCGTACGTTCCAGTTCGCGTCCCCGGTAACCCGGTGCGTTATCGCCCGGCACCGCCCGGTTATCGCGCGCGTGTGCGTAGCCGGAGTTGTAGGCGTCCCGCAATGCATCCTTTAGCCAGCGGCGTTGAAGATTATTGAGGACAAAAGGACTCGGTTTCGGTTGCTCGACCGGAACAGACTGGCTATTGAGCAATGCCACGATTTCCCGAGCGGTTTGCGCGTCGATCAGCGGACAATCCGCATCCATTATTGGCTCGATCCAACCATAGCCAGGGTGGCTCAAATGATCGTGGTAGGTGTAGGTTTTCATGGATTGCCCTCATCTGTAAGCATGGCTCGGTCTGATTTAGCGCCTCGACGTCGGAGTGCCCCTTGCCCGCGCCACAGGCTCCGCACTCGCGGCAGGCTGCTCGGCAAGGTCGTCATACTGCTCCTCGGTGATTACCTCCGCAGCTGCCAGCAGGTCCTCCCAGGTCCAGCCCTCAATGTCCATCACGTCTCGCATGGCTTGCGTAGGCCGAAGCGGGAGCAGCACGAATCCGTCAGGCGCGTGCTCGGCTGTCGGATCATTCGCTTGATCATGCTCCGCGCTCGGCCCTCGCACTGGGTCGGCGGGATAGCCGTGCTGGAACTGCCTCCGTTGCAGTTCTTTTTGCGGGGGCGTCAATCCGATTGGGTTCGCGCCGCGCAGGTCTGGCTCGGCGAATTGTTGGACGGCATCGAGCATGGGCACGCGGGGCTGCGCGCCCACATAAAGCGCAACCTCCGTGTCTGGTGGCAGATCATCAAACTCTCCACTGGTGCGCACGATTTCGGGATCGCATACTTCGCCGTTCCTGTGTACGACGCGGAGCACGACTGCCGGCTCGCTGCGCCGCGCATCGACCGCTGCCCGTGATGTAGGCTCCGCAGCCAACGGCGCTGCCGCCATGGATCGAGCGAGAAACGGCATCAGTTTTTCAGCCAATGCCGCGGCGCCCAGGTCATGCTTTCCATCCACGCGCCGGATCTCCTGTGCCAGCGCATTGACATCGATCTCCGTGGTCGCGGCCGGCTCCGATCCGCGGACCGAAGGCAACCTGTCCATCATGGCGCGCACATCGGCCGCAGCCTGATCGTAGGCCACACGCCGCCCCTCGTCGTAGCTCGAGCCCGTTTCCCCGAAGCGCCGGGCCGCGGCGTCGCGATGCGTACGGAGCATCGCATGCAGCTTGTCGAGCTTTCTCTGGGGGTTGGCCCCGCCTGCCGGTTGTGAATCGGCGCCCCACTTCTCACGCAGGTCGCGTGCCAACGCCGGATACCTGCCCTCGCAGACGCCGGCATAGGCGGCCAGCGCCGCCCGGGCATAGGGATCATGATCGACATCCAGGACAAAGTACCGGCAGCCCTCGTACTCTCCCCCTGGCCGATCCTTGCCATCCGTGCGGGTCACCACAAACCTGTTGAGCAGGCCCTGGTTCTCAAGGGGGCGACCCGGATCACGTTCTGGGAGCGGAGTATCTCGTTGGCTCATGGTGGTCTTTAGTCCTATACTGAAATAGGTCCATGATATCGAAAACCAAAATGCCATTTCAATACCCCTTTGTGGAGAAATCGGCTTGAATACCCGATTGTTTATCCTTTCTAATGGGATATTTATTTTCGGACCACGCCATGGGCAGCTTCAACCTCACATGCTCAACCAGCAAACAGACCATCTCGACGGGCAATCCGTGCTACCTGCTGGCGATCCATCGGCGCGTGCCATACCATGCCCTAACAGTGAAGTACCGTGACAGCGAGTGGCCGGATACGCTGGGTGTCGCGGACTCCGATTGCTATACCAATGATCTGTGGAGCGCCTCCAGCGGGTTGATCGAGGCCGTCTACGACGACTATGGTGATTTCACGCTTTCCCCCACGCTGGAAAACCTGGCTACCGCCCTTGAATTCATCCAGCGGATTTACACCAACGGCATAACGGCCGCCTCGCCGTCGTCAACTTTCGATTTCGCAACCTGGGTCAAGGCCAATGCTGAGGCCCTGATTCCAGTTAAGGACAAGTGCCCGGACATCGCCTCTCAGGCGGTGGCCGATCAGATCAATGCCGCATAGCAACATCTCTACACGGGCATTCGGGGTCACCTCCTGTTCGAACTGGAACTTGGCCGCCCCACTCCGATCCTCGCTGCCGCATTTCACCAGGCCGCCGTTGAAAACCTGGTCGCCCTCAATGAAACACGCATACAAGGCACGCGCGAGCGTTTCCTGTCCGCTATCGACGAAGGGTTAAAAGTCGTCAACGAATTCGTTAGTGAGTGCCGCACCCAGGACAAGACCAGTTGTGCGCTCATTGAAAGGCTCGTCGCGCAGATCGCCTCCCGAGCGCCGACTCCTCAGTGGTTCTCCCCCATAAGCCGCAACATCGAAGGAACGCGCAGTCTCTCTGCCTCGTTTCTCTTTGCCAATACCGTGCGCAGCGAAATCGCCGCCATCTCGGATGGCAGCGGCAGGGGTTTCCCGCCACAGCGCCTGTTCGAACGAGAAATGCGAGACCTCTTCTTTGGCGTGAATAGCGTCGATACCTGTTTCGAGCACGTGGCGCCGGCGCTACGGTATCTGAATCTGCTCGGCGGCATGCAGAGCCTCAACCTCAAGCTCGAACCCACCGTGACGGACGGACAGGACTACGACAATGAGATCGGGGAGGCCTATGCCCAGTTCATCAGCCGCACGGCTCAAGCCGTCACCCAGGCGCAGCGTATGGACGACCTCGACCTGGACGGTCAAATGCCAAAACAGGCTCGAGCACAGTAAACCATGAAAGAAAACTGGAAGCTCTTTCAATGCTCGGTCAGGCGCCACCCCGGCCCCAGGGTTGCCCTTGCCTGGACAGTCCTTGTTGCCGTCGCCCTGCTGCGGCGCAATCCACCCCCAACGTTCTATCATCTTGTTTTGGCCTGGGGCGTGCTGAGCTGCCTGCCCTGGATTCCCATTTTCTGGACGGCCTGGGCACGACGCCGTCAATACGCCGATGAAAATCTACACACCCACTGAACTTGGCACGGCCCAGCCCTATCTCGAAGACCCGGAGCTCGCCGCGTTGGCCAAGAAGTTTGCTCGGCTGCATTACGCCAGCCTGGGAGCGCCCGCCGGGCTGGGTCAAGGCGATTTTCGCCGCGCCGTGCTCGCAGGAAAATATCCCGAGTTGTTTGAATCGGTCATGCGGGCGAACCAGGCAAAAGCCGCGAAGCTCGAAACCGCGCTGTCCAAAGCGCCGGCAATCCTCGAGGCCTTGACGCTGCCCGAAGGATGGAGAGCCCGGATTGAAAACCAATCCATTGTTCTCAACGGCCCATTCATTCAGGAACTTGTACCCAGACTTGGCCGCGTCGGCCGGTTCGACCGGGACAGAAAGGCCTGGATCGTACCGATTTCCTCGGTGGGCGGGTTGAAACGGATCTTCGAGAACGTCAACAAGATCCTCACCGCCGCTACGGAACAGTCTGCCTCCGCTCAAAAAATCAAGAATATCCAGCGGTGGCTGGGCTATGTTCAGAACAAGGCGGCTCAAGGCATCCTGTACCAGCGTGGCATCGAAGAGCTCAAGGCGCTCGACATCAGGGATTATCCCAATTATGCCGACCAACTTGACGAGGCCGTCAGGCTCGCGCAATCAGCGCGGACACACAGCGCCAGGACGACATCAACCACCTCATACGAAACGGCCCGATTCGAACCATTGAACCGCACACTCGTTGCCATGACGGACATGCCCGCCATGCATACGCCGGTCCGCCATGGAGATCACATTGTCGTCTTCGAGAAGCGAGGCACGTCATTTCGCATCAACGAGGATCACCCTTCCCTGCACGGCGAACACCTGCTCGGTCGCGAGGGGGATCCAGGCTGCTACGTCTACTGGAGAATGGCCAGTGAAGAAGAAATCGCCGATCTCCTGCAGAGAGAAAAAGCCGGCACAGAAAACCGACTGACTGCCCATTTCCCGTGGAAGCCACGATAGGAGTGTGGCTGGAATCACTGGTACCTGTTTTAGTAAACTGAAATCACCGTATTAAAAACGGTCATGATTCGCCGCGTTCGCACCACATAACCGGACAATGAAGGAGCCTTAGAATGTCTTATTTTGCACATTTCACCTACCATCACCGCCACTACTTTCCCAAGAATATGTTCAGTGCGATTCTCCTGGTGGCGGTGATGGTCATGCCCTGTCTATTGCTTGCATACGATATCCGCTGCATTGTCGCCGTGATCCCTATCATTATCTTCCTGTGGATTGTGCTATCCCCTTTCTGGCCCCGGACAATCAGGGCAAAAAGGCTATCGCCTTCTGAACTGAGAGAACTTGCCAACCTGGGCAAGACATATCCGAAAATCCGATCCCTGCTTGAAGATTTATTCCACCGTCGGAATATTATCCCCAACCAATATACCCTGGATTGCTGCCGGCGTTACGTAGACAGCCTGGATGAACATGACAGGAGAAGGCGGAATACCGCGGCCTATGCGAGCGCCTTGATTGATATTTCAGACCAGTTCAAACCCAACGCCGCGCAGCCGATCAACAATCCGAGGCTGACCTGATCGACAAAGGATGGGAAGGTCGACAGAGAGCCAAACCTTCCCTGGCTCCTCCCTACACGCCGATACAATCGATACAAGGGGCGAATACGGAAACGTCGTGGCCACGTGCTACGCTCATGATAGAACAAGCTTTCATGAGACGACCCGATGATCCAGATCAGCAATGATGGCCAGGCCATCGTCAGCACGAATTTTTGGGAGACCGCCGCGGCGCAAGCGGGTTTCCTCTTTGCCTCCTGGAATGCGGGGGCGCTCAGGTTGCTGATCCCCGCGGCCCGCCTGGGTGATCTGGCGGAAATGAAAACAGGGAAAATGGTCATCGTGACGCGAGGTTCGCTGCAAGGCCATGCAGCACTCGAGATCATGTTCGACGATGACAACCAGAGCCCCTATGCCGCGCATATTGGCCTTGAGAGCTGCGATCGGGAAATCCCCCGCCAGGACGACGGGCGTGAGATTCTTGTTTCCGCCTGGGGCCAGGAGGGCCTACTGGCCACTTGGCCAGGCCGCTACCGGATAGGAACGACTTTGCCGGACATGTCCTCTTGGATAGCCGGCTAAGCCGCCCTGACACCTGGGTTTCGCGTCATGCTCCGACCCAGTTCCGGTTCCTTGGCATCGAGGTCGCAATCACCTCCCCGCCTTTTTGCTTTTGCTCGACAAAATCCCGATGCATGGCAATCAACACATGATCCGTCACATCGGATGCGCCGGCATTGAGAACGAGATGGCCGCCTCCGGGGATCCACAAACTTTTGAACGGGGTGTCAAAAGCGGACGCAAGCAGGTTTTTCACGCTCTGGTCAATCCAGGCCTTGCGTTCCCCCAAAGGCTCAAAGGAGGACTGCGTGTCATAAACTTGCCCCAACAGTGCCCTCAGCCTATCCAGATCGGAAGCATCCCGGGCAAGCAGGCGACGCGGGCCGGTCTTGGACGTACCGGTCTTGCCGCGGCCGATCTCCACATTGACGACATGCGTAAGCCGGATGAAATCGGTTTCGGTGAGATCGCCTGGTTCGCGCAGGGTCATGTTGTTGTCGATAGCCCGGTCGACCGCCGAGGCAATGTGGTCGCCCCTGCCCAGCACCGTTTCGCCGACGACCTCAACCACCAGGATGGTTTTGCCCGGCTCCATACGCTGACGAATCTTGCAATCTTCCGGGAGCCGTCCATCCTTCCTGGGTGGGCCCATCAAGATGGCCGTTTGCGCGATAAAACTCGCCATGGTTGCCGCCTCGCTGGCACGCTGCCAGTCGAAGGAAGTGAGTCTTTCGAAAGTCTCGGCGGGATCGAGAAGGAGCCCAATGGCCGGTGCGGCGCGTTCGATCATTTCACCCCAGGTCTTGACGGCGTGGAAATCATGGTCGAGGTCCACCCAATCGGAGATCTCCCCATGGATAACGCGCATGGCTTTCACGGCGTCGACGAAAGGCTCGGCGCTTCCCATTTTCTGTCTGATCAGCTCGCAGCCCGCCTTCACATCGTCCTTGGTCGCACGGTGCCACGCGGGCAATAGCTGACGTTCTCCGGCCAGATCCGCGCGACGCTGGTTCGCCAGGCGCCAGGCCGGACGCATGGCGTTGCTCAAAGCGATAGCCAGCGATGCAAGATTCTCCGCCACGGGACTGTCTTTGACGAGGATTGTGGAGCTATTGGCATTCATGAACGAAAATTTCCTAGAAAAAAGAGTAACTCCCTATGGCATTGCCTGCTCATCCGCCATCAGCCACGCGGCCGGGATACTCGAGGCGCATCATCGGTCTGGGGCTCAGCCGTCGCGTCACGTGCCGCAAGCAGACTACGTACCCGTTCCAACCGAGCCTGGATGCCTCGACTCAGCTCGACATTTCGCCAGACGAACTCATGGTGATCCTGAATGTGTTCCTGTTTGATGAAGTCCATGCGAGCACAACCCGTTTGCGCATTGAGACTGAAAGTCACATCGAGATACCCCTCTTTATTCACACAGTCCAATGGGATCACATCGAGGAGCACCTCTGACAACGTCGATTGCGAAGCCCGCTCCAGGGTCCCGCCTGGGTTTCCAACGAGTTTGGGCCCATTTTCGTCCGCGACGGCAATGACCCTATCGAGAATCTGCGCCTGCCAACGCGTCGGTCCGTCTCCAGCAACGTCTTTTTTGCAATAAAGCCGGACGTTCAACGTCACCGCGCGGCATGGTGAAGGTTCCCCCTCCTGAACGTTGTCGGGCACGACCTTCAGGATTTGGCTTACCTGGTCCGCATCCAGTTCGGATGTCTTGAATTGAGGCGTCTCTTTTATCGATATGACATCGCGCGTAAAAACGAAAGTTCCAGGCCCCTGACTCAGATCAATCGACAGCGATCCCTTCCGGTCCGACTCGTCACACACCGCCTCGGCTCCGATCGACTCAAGCGCCTTGCGATTTTGGGCAATCATACTCACGATGACAGCCTGAGCGTTCTGATGCTCCCGGGACTGTTTACCCGGTTCCCAATGCATGGGCGCGCCTCGTTCGAACCCCGGCATGCGCCGCAGTCCAACCCCTCCCACCCCCAAGCGCGCGTTGTGAAGCGCATCGTTGGCATCCGCCGAGACATAATAGGACAGGGATAGGGACAGAACGCCCTGGCTTCGCAACTCGGTCAACCAATGCTGCAATATGTTGTTGTGGGTCGCATCCAGATCGATATTCGGAGAGATGACTTGTATAGCTCCCGGGGTGGAAACTTGTTCTGAAACCGGGAGGTGGGATTTTTTGAAGAACATGATGGATCCGATTCGATCATTAACATATATCTATTTTATTTCCCTACGCGGCATTCCCCTACACAAAAACCGTCTCACCAAACGAGCTGTCCCCTTCGCTGCCCGTGAAAACGCCTTTGAGGGGTCCTGACGCACTGCTACCATGAACGAACCTTTGATCACCCACGTGGCCCGTTTGCCGCGATCCTTCGTAAATGCCAAATTGTCTAACTAATTTGTTAGACTATATGGACAATCGTCACACCCTAAAACTAGATGTGGAATTCTCATGCCGCGCGCCCGCTCCAACCTCCAACCATCCGTCAAAAAACAGCGTGCCACCCATGAGGAATTGCGCGAATGGGCGGGCGCCCTGCAATTCGCCTTTGTCGAAGCGCTGCCCCAGGTAACGGGCTGGACCCCGCAACAGGCGATCTTCCACGGCGGCACGTCGCTGGCCATGTGCTGGCACTCCCCGCGCTTTTCCGAGGACCTTGACTTCCTGCTGGACGAGGCCATTGCCGATGACCCGGCTCAGCTCGATTCGCTCTTTGCCAAGGTGCTTGCGCGCATGCGCGAGGTGCTCGTGCTCACGCACCCGAAGCTGCATATCGAGATGAGGGAAAAATCGCGCGATGCCCGCGGTCGGATCCGCCGCCATTTTGTTGCCACCCAAGACGATCGCTTCGAACGTTCGATGATGCAGGTTGAGATGCTCGGTGTCTCCCGGGCCTACCTACAGGGGATCGATGCCACCTATGCCTTTCCCATGCGTGCCGGCGACGTGATCACGCGGTCCGTCACCGAGATCCCGGTGGCCACACAACGCGCGCTACTGGCCGACAAGATTGCCGCCATCTCCATGCGCGAGGAAGTGAAATGGCGCGACATCTTCGACTTGCACCTGCTGCTCGGACGAGACCCCGAGCCCATTGGCGAGCAGGCACAGCGCTTCGTCTTTCACAGCCAAGCCTACCAGGGGGCGACACGCAGCTCCCCGCGCGATGCCCTCGCGGGCTGGCTCGCGCAGCACAGCACGCCGGCCGGACGCGCCGCGCTTGTCGAACTGTCTCAGACCGATCTCAAGCGCTGGCTGCCGGCGCCGCTCTGGAGCACACTCTGGCCAAGCGGAATCGCGCGTATGGTCGACACCGTCTGTCGCCATCTCCAGCAGGTCGTTCACGAGCTCGACAGCGCCACCACCCAGACCGAGACCCCACCGATTCGGCGCCGGCGGACCCGGCAGCGCGGAGGCTGACCATGGTGGCCGCCCTGGATCGGCTGCGGGCGCTGCCCGAAGTCTTCTCCCTGCGACGCGTCATGGCTACCTTCGATGAGCCCGATGTCCGTCGTGCAACACGTATTGCCTCGGTTTATCTGGATCGCTGGGTTCGGGACGGCCTGGTCCAGGCCTATGGCGGGCGCACCGGCGTGTACTTCAACCTGATCCGCAACCCCCAAGCGCCCTCTCAGCGCCGCGATGAAGCCTTGCGCCTGGTTTTCCCCAGCGCGGTGCTCGCCGGCGCTTCGGTCCTGCATGATGCCGGTGTCACCACCCAGATCCCCCACCGCATCGAAGTGGCGGTGTTGCGGCGCAAGAGCTACCCGAACTTGCCGGAGCTCGAGCTGCTGCCCCGGCCACAAGCCTGGTTCGAGGCAATGCGCCCCTATGTCCTGTTCCAGGATGGCGTGGGCCTGCCGCGGCTGCTTCCTGCGGCCGCCCTGGCCGACTGCTGGCATCGGCACGGCTCCTCGCAAACCATGTGGCGCCCGGGGGCGGATGACCTCTATGCCGAAGAGGTGGACTGGCGCACCTTCGATCACGTTCTGCGCGATCTGGGAGATCCCTGGCCGCGCGGGTACGAGGCGTTCCGGCCCGGCTCCGCACGACATAAAATGACTGCGTAAACCTTATTAGTAAAGGAAGATACCGTGGACACGGAAAAACTGAACGACGACGATCTTCTGCGCCTCTACGCCGCCGGCAAACTCTCTTGGCGAAAATTGCGTGAACGCGAGAGCCTGAGCTGGTACGGCGATGTTCTTTTAGGGCTTGGGCGGCTTGGCCTGAAATACCCTTCCATCGCACATGAGCCCAAGGACGAGAAAACGACAAAAGGGCTCCAGGATCTCGAAACCCTCATGCGCGCGAAACAAGATAGAGAAAAGGGGATGAAGCCATGAAACAGAGATTATTTGTCCTGGACGCATCACCGCTTATCACTCTTGCATTGGGTGGCGCGCTCGACGCCATCCTTGCCGTCGACCTGCCCATTTTCATTCCCGATATGGTCTACTTTGAAGTGACACGGCATCGCGATAAACCGGGGTCAAGAAAAATATTCGATTGGGTAAAGGACCACGTGGAGAATCTTCATATCGTTCCAACCGAAACTTTCCGCGAATACATGATTCTGCTTGAGTACGACCCGAAGACCAGAGTGCGAAACCGAGGAGAGGTCTCAGCATTTGAAGTCCTGTCGGATCACGCCATTGGAGATGAGAGCGCGCGATCCTTTGTTCTGTATGAAGATGATGACGTTCGCCGGATGCGCGCCCTTGATCCAGAGCTTGGAGATAAGGTTTCATTGGTATCGACTGGCGAATTTCTGGTTATGGTGGAACGCGTTGCCCATATTCTGAAGGCTGATGATGTACTCGACCTCGCGCAACAGAATGGCCGGAACGTTACAAAAATTGCCCAAGATGCCGCCCGGCAGCCTAATCCCGAGGCTGCGGAACTGGCTCCCTATTTGACCCCAAAAGGATAGACAGTAGCGATTCCTGGAATTCCAGGAATCTTTGTATTCCTGTGCTTCGCATTATTTGCCGCTGACCTGCCCATTTTTTGGATGACAGTCATGACTGCCTTTGCCACCCCTGACCTTCTTCCCCACACCCAATGGGAAGACATCAATGAGGTCGTCAAGACCACTCGCACCGTCGATGGGATGGACGCATTGCGAAAGATCAAGGTAAAGGGGCCGGCCGACCTGGTTTTCATTCGGGACGACACCCCTGAGATAGTCGTGGCCAGTACGACTCGCGATCGCGCCGATCGGGTCGACATTCGCATCGAAGACGGCGTTTTGCGGATCCGTGTACCCGATCCCGTCATGGTCCAGAACAACCTGGATTTCGATATGCGGCGCCACGGATTTTCCGCCGATGATTTTCCTTTTACCATTCAGGGCGGCATCGCGCGAGTGATCAAACAGGCCATCAAGGCGAGCCGCGAAGCGCCTTACCGTCTCGGTGATGCTATCTTCTATGGTGGGATTGGACAGTGCATTGAGGTTGTTCCATGCCCAGTTCTCATTGGCATCGCCCTTCCTGAATTACCAAGACTTATTCTTGGCGGCGCAGGAAATTTTACTGGGTACGACGTGAATCAGGACACCTGCCAGATCAAGCTAAAGGGGGCGGGAAATGTCACGCTCCACGGAAGCGCGCAGACGATCATTGCCGAACTCACAGGTGCGGGAGATATCGATACAGAAGGAATGATTGCCCAGCACGCGCGCCTGCGCTTGGCGGGGGCTGGAGATATGACGGTGTCCGGGGCGGGCGATATTACGATCTGCGGCAATCCGGCGCAGCGCCACGAAACCATCCGCGGCGTGGTAGAGGTCATCTGGCGCGATAGTACGATGGCGGATCGCGACAGATACCGGGAATGAGGACTAAAAACGTTGTGTCATCCGCAATCCGCCCTTCGAGACCTTATGGCGGGGTACCGGATCAAGAACCTGCGTCTACCCAGCCTTGTGCCGATCGCCTGGCACGGACGCCGCCTCGGCGTACAGAAGATGATCGCGCCAATAGGCAGCCGAGGGCAACGCATCGATGACCTCGAGCAACGCCCGGCGAACAGGCTCATCGTAGACGTCCAGATCCACGCCGTTGCCGCCAGGTCGCTGCGCCCCGCTCAGATAAAGCAAGGCGCCGTAGAATTGCGTCACCGCGTTGGCCTCGGTCAACCCGTGCTCGCCAGCAAGCGTCTCGAAACTTTCGAACGACTCAAAGAGTTCCTGCTCAAAATGATGCTGTGCGGGTGATTGCTCCGGCGTCGCATGGGTCATGGATTCGTAGGCCTCGAGCATGCCGGCAAAGCCATCGAGCTCATCAACAATGGGAAACCGCATATTGGCCGGCGCGTGTTCGGAGGGAATGGCCTGTATGATCCGGCTTGCTTCCCGCAGGATATCAACCAAATCATGCCTGGTTCGTTCGTTCATTGTGGGACTCCTTCATAGCTTTATTCATCGATAAATTCTACTGTCGATACTGTCGTTTCACTATCTGTTTCAGACCCAACCGTTCTCAGAACTGTATCGGTGTAAATTTGCAGGCCTTGAACGTCTGAGAACCGGTTTGAGATAATAGCCTCATGACCCGCGTATTCGTCGCACGCCAGTGCGCCGGACGACATATTTTTCTGAGGCGAACCATGACGGCAGAAGAACGAGATGCCATTTTTCGTGACATCTACACGAATCTACCCTTTCATTACCATCACCAAGAATTCCGGAACTGCCTGGGAATGCCAAGCCCCTATGGCGTCATCTTCTATGTTTGCCTGCTGATCCTCGTCGGCCTCCTGACCTGGGGATATCCGACGCTGGTCAGTTTCCGTCCGGCCCTCTTCTTTCTGTTTTTATGCGGGCTCCTGGTTATTCCCTGCCGTCGTATCGCGCCGCTGGAGAACGAGTGCGACATCCTCTATCTCGAAGGAATTGCAAGAAAGTTCCCCAACGTCGCCCGCGCACTCAAAGCCACGCTCGATGCCGGCCATCGGCTGAACATCGAAGACCTGGCCAGCGTTCGACGCTATAGCGCCCGAGTCCATGCCAAGTACTTTGAACGTTGCCGGCTGATGCTCGAGAAGGACCTGTCCGACTCTATCAACGCCATCGCTAAATAACGGAAAGACCTTCAACCAAGAAGGAAAACGCGATGAGCACTTGGCCCCCTTCGTTCATAGAGGGGATTTCTATCGCGGGGGCAGCGACAAGTCCTGAACAGGGTATTGCGAATCAGGTCGGCGTCTACGATCAGCCTGCTGGGTGAGTACGCAGGGAGCTGGCGTCAACATCGGGGCGGGTGCATAAGCGGATGACGTCGATCACAGTCGGGTTGTAGATCACAACCCCTTGGAAGGAATTGTCATAAAGGCCGTCAATGCCGTGATGCCTCATGACATAGGGGAAGTCCGGCCGGCCAATGGCGTTCTCGAAATGCCCCTCGCGCCATCGTTGGAAATCCGTCTCGTTGCGCAGGTCCAGGATGCGGGCGGCACGCTGCAGGTAGATGGCCAGGACGACACCTTCATCTCCATCCTCGTCGCAAAAGTCGGCGTAGTTGCTGCGGGCAAGCGCCTCATCCCTGGCGCAATAAAAACCCGTGCCGAAATAGCCTGGCGAGCAGCGATTCAGATCCACGCCGTTGGCGAGAATGTTACGAGCCGAACTCAGACCGGTCCCATGGTAAAGCGGCGCATCCTGGATGCGGGCAGGTCGGTCATTTGAGCAGTTCATAGTCACGTCGGATGGGAACATCGTACTGAGGAACTTAATTTTAAAAATCGGGTAGTGAGAATTCAAGCAACTTGAAGAGGGTTCACTGGTTTATGGCGTTCTGGGGGAATAGCTGGAGGGCGTCGTGCCAGAACGCGGTGGGAAGCGCAGGACCGAGTCGATGCGCGCACCGTGTTCACCCTGTCCTTGCCGTGTCAGAGGGAAACCAGCTTCGACCCAAAGCGCTGGATCGAGCTCTGGAACCGCGCAAGCAGTCCCGCGGACACTGGTGAGCCCGCCTGGCGCTCAGCCTCATCGAGTACCCGGCGCACCTTCTTCAACCCGGCTTCCCAGTCCAGCTTGGTGTAGTCGCAGGTGCGCTGGTTAGCGCCGGATCCGACCACGTAGCCGTTGATGATGATGGGCACGCCATTCTCCGAGAGCGGCAGGAACAACGGCATGGCGGGGTCCACGTTCTCGATATGCTTGACCGATCGGCGCTCGAACCCCTTGAGCGTGGCGAATTCCACCGCCTCTGGCGCATCCGTGTAGATGGAGCTGTTATCGTGCAGGCCCGGCCACTCCGTGGCATCGAGCGCCACGTCATGGCACCAGGACTCCCAGCTACCGGTCCAGAACCACTGGCGGCCGGCCTTGCGCGTCCAGAACGTGTGTTCGTCGGACCAGAAGAGCGAATCGTCATCAAACCCAAGAAACGCACGCCGACCCAGAGTCGGGCGGTGCAGGCGTTCGATACGCACCGGCTCGCCGAAGGCACCCATGACCCACTCGCCGGCCTTGATCGTACTGATTTCACGCCAAGTGCCATCGGCCATGAGAACCTGTGAGCCGAATGGGAAGCAGGAGGCCTCGCCATTATCACCGGATGACGTGGCCAGGGATGTTCCGCCCACGCAAACATATCGAGTCCAAGCACCTGGGTCTGCAGGCCCGCAAGCGCCCTCACACCAGGAAGTTCCAGAAGGGTGCCCACCCGCACACGCCGCCATTTGCGTCACATATTGGATGCCGATGACCTTCCATATGCCGCTGACACACGAGAGCGTCTGTCCCGTTCCATCCTTGGCGATCGCACCGCTGGGGGAACAACCCGCTCCAACCGCCCCTGTCCCTGACGGATAGAAGATGTTGCCCTGCACCGTCCCGCTGGCGGTCATGCTGTTGGTGTTGAGCGTGTTGGTGGTGGTGTTGCCTACCACCTGCAAATTGCCCGGGTTGCCGCCGCCACCCACAACAACCTGTCCGGAATTCCACGGGTTCAGGTACAGCGTGCTGCCGCCGGGGGACTGCACGTAGGTGTCGCCGCTTGACCCAGCCAGCTCGCTGCCAGTCATGATCAGGTTGCCGTTGGTGACAGTTGAGCCCTTGACCTGGCCGCCTGCCGTCAGGTTGCCGCCCACTGTTGCATTCGAGCCTACCGCCAGGGAGCCGGTCGTGGTCGCGCCGCTTACCGTCAAGGAGCCGGCCGAGGCGGCACCAGAAACAACCAGGGAAGCAGCCCCCACCTGCCCGCCGTTGCTGATATTGTTGCCGCCCATGTCGACGGCGGTATTCATCTTGTTCAGGTCCGGGCGGCCGGGAATGGCGTCGCGATACAGGTAGTCGGCATCCAACGCGCCGGTCGCATTGAAAAACAACGCATCGACCAGGTGTCCAGGACCCGGACTTGCGCCATAGGACGCCAGGTTTGTAGTCCAGGCGTTATAAGTGGTCTTGAGCGTGGAGGTGGAGTCGATATAGCCACCGCTCGAGCCCAGCATCGCAGACATCGCCAGGCCTCGTTCATTGGAGAAGGCTTCCCCGCCTGTCGTATAGATGAGCGCATCCAGCTTGTTCACGCCTGCCACAGGCTGGCGCACCGCGATGATGTACTGCTGGCCATACGGATTCTTGTTGGTGAAATCCGGACTCAGGTAGATGGGCATCAGATCTGCGATAGGCAACTGGTACAGCCCGCCGCCCGCGGCCACGGCGCTGAGCAAAGCGCCATAGTTGTCCTGCATATACTTGGCAACCGCCGAGCTGACATTGGTCATCTGCTGCGCGGAGGAACGCGCGATCTGATTACCCAGGTACTGGTAGTAGTAGCGCGCCCCGCCCACCATGGCCGCCGCGGCGATCATAATGGCCACAATGGCATCAACCATGCCGAAGCCGTGGCGCAAGCGCGATGCCCGGTGAGCACGCTTAGGCACAATCAATGGGGGTGCGCTGACCAAGCCAGCCTGCGCAAGCGAAACGGTGACCGGATGCAGGCGAAGGGTTCTCATAATGAGTGTCTCGTCGTAGGGTCGAAAATTTAAGGGCTTTGCAGCACGACTTGCCCGGGGTAGCCGTCGACCACCTCATCGGCGCGGAAGGTAGACCCCGGGGGAATGACGCCGCTCACATACCCATTAACTGAATATCCATCGGACATTCCAGCCGTACCGATATACACGCCATCGATATAGCAGGTAATCGTGTTGCCTTTGTTGGAGTTCTGATAGGCGAAAAATTGCCAGGAACAGCTACTCGTATTGGTGATCTGATAGGTGCCTGCACCATTGAGAACAGTGCGCAAAACAGAGTCCGGACAAATGCCCGAACCGCCGCCAAGCTGCTTCCAGAGTCCTGAGGTACAAGAAAAGACGTTGCCCGCGCCATCACGCGCCATCGCCCCGGCCGCATAGCCGCTACACGAGGTATTGGGAGAGACGACCAGTCTTGGCGCAATCGTATTGGCCGAGGAATTCCCCACGGCATACAAATTCCCAGGATTACCCCCGCCGCCCACGATCACCTGTCCGGAATTCCAGGGGTTCAGGTATAGCGTGTTCGCGCCAGGAGACTGGAGGTAGGTGTCGCCGCTGGCGCCCACCAATTCGCTTCCCGTCATGGTCAGGTTGCCGTTGGAGACGGTTGCTCCCTTGATGCTGCCCACAACGTTCAGGTTCGCGCCCACCGAGGCCGACTCGCTCACCGCGAGAGAACCTGTACTGGTCGCGCCGGAGACGACCAGCGAGCCCGCACCCACCTGGCCAGCGTTATTGATGTTATTGCCGCCCATGTCAATGGCGGTGTCCATCTTGTTCAGTTCTGGACGTCCAGGAATGGCATCGCGATACAGGTAGTCGGCCTCCAGCGCCCCCGACGAGTCATAGAACAACGCGTCCACCAGATGACCCGGGCCGGGATTGGCGCCATAGGAGGCCAGGCTCGTCGTCCAGCCGTCGTAGGTGGTCTTGAGCGTGGAGGTGGAATCAACATAGCCGCCGCTCGAGCCCACCATCGCGGACATCTCCTGGCCACGTTGGTTTGAAAAGGTTTGCCCACCCGAGGTATAGACCAGCGCATCGAGCTTGTTTACCCCCGCTACGGGTTGACGGATAGCGATGATGTACTGCTGTCCATACGGATTCTTGTTGACGAAGTCCGGACTCAGGTAGATGGGTTCCAGCGTGGTGATCGGCAGGTTATACAGTCCGCCGTTGGCCGATACCTGCGCCAGCAAGGCGCCATAGTTGTCCTGCATGTACTTGGACAGCGCCAAGGACACGCTCGACATCTGTTGCGCGGAGGACCGCGCGATCTGGTTAACCAGGTACTGGTAGTAGTAGCGCGCTCCGCCCACCATGGCCGCCGCGGCGATCATGATGGCCACGATGGCATCGACCATGCCGAAGCCGTGGCGCAGGCGTCGGCCCGGGGTCCTGGTTTGTGAGATGAGGAGTGTCGCAGGCGACTGCCACATGGCCTACTGCCCGCCAGGCGAGAGCTGGAGAATACGCATGACCTGGTCAATTTCCTGAATCAGGTTGTTCGTCTTGTGTGTGAGGATCTTCGAGCGCGCCCCGCTTGCGGAGAATCCCCGGATGCCGTCCACCAGGGGCAGTGCCTGATAGGTGAACTTGCGCTGGCCGGTTTTCTCATCGGTCACGAGGTCCTGCCAGATGACCATTTTCAGGCCGAGCGACAGGCTCTTGTATGCCGTTTCGGTATTCTTGGTGCCCGCCAGGCCGGCAAGTCGGTCAATCGCCTCAATGGGTCCACCCGCATGGATGGTCGAAATGATGAAGTGTCCATTGAGACTTGCGCGCACGACTTCTTCGGCCGCCGCCTCTTCGCGCACTTCCCCCAGCAGAATCATGTCGGGGTTCATGCGCATGGCACGCACCAGATGTTCCTTGTAGCCCCCCGTGCGGCGCGAGGCGCGCACCTGCAGGCAACGGCCCGGCCCATGCTCGCCGTTCAGGTCGATCTCGGGCGGGTCTTCAATCGTGACCGCAATGCCGCCGATCCGCTCCAGGCGCGCCTTGAGCACCGCGCAGGCCGTGGACGTCTTGCCCACCGCGGTTTCCCCGGCGATGAGCACCAGGCCCTTGAGGCGCGGATCGAGCAGGATGCGGGTGATGACCGGCGCGATGCCGATCTGATCGATCGAGCGCAACTGCGCGGTGGAGCGGCGCAGCACGTAGACTGATTCGGTGCTCGAGATTTCCTGCTCGGCGGTGACCCGAAACATCGTCCCGTCGATCACCATGGAAAACTCGGGATCCTTGTTCGCCGCATGCAGGATGCGGCACTGATGACGGATGTCGCGCAGTTGCGGGTGCAGCGCCACCGGCACCGGATCGCGCAGCTTGGTCGAACCCTTGAGCCCCTTGAGGTCGGCAAAGCCGCTGCCCAGGTATAGATCGGAGAAATCCAGGTCGACCAGGCGCAAAGCGGGCGTATTCGTGCTCAATTTCAATTACCAAAATAGGGTTGGTTCCAGGTCAAATCCGAGCCCGCTTCAGCGAGCTGGCCACGGCACCACATCGAGACGAGCTCAACATGACGCCGTGGCTGGCCCATCACGGGGATCAGCTCGTTGCCAGCATGCTCGACCAGACGATCGTGTTATCCGAGTCGGAGGCGCAGAACGTGCCCGCGTAGGTGGAGTCCACGTCGGTCAGGTTCTTGCCCGTACCCGAAGAGTCCTGGACGCTGCGTAGCACCCCGGATTTCACGCCGGTAAGAATGAGCTTGCATTCGGGGCCCGGCACAGCGTCGTACTCGATGGTGAAGCCCGCGCCGCTATTGATCGGCGTAAGCGTGATCGCCCCACCCCAGGTATCGACGAGCGACGGCGCGCTATCCGAACCGGTATTGGTGATGCTCGAAGGCAGTTGGCCCACGCTGATGAGCTGAGCGGCCAGGTCACCCGTGTAGCCATTGCTCGATTTGATCGTGCGAATGGCCAGCGAGAGGTTGGTGACTTCCTGGGCGGCTTCATTCGCGCCGCTTTTGGTCATGGCCGAGGACGCCATGGCCATGACCCCGACCAGAAACGCCACGGCCAGCACCATGAAGATGGAACCATCGATGACCCCGAAGCCGCGGCGAATACCGCGGCGCGAGACGCCGATGCCGAATAGGGGTGGCAGCGCCTGGGGGGTGCGTACCATGAGCAAACCGAGTGCGGACATGTGAAACTCCTAATTATGAGTGAGGGGTGAAGTTAAGGATGCTTCAATAATATGCTATCTACCGGATCGAAACCATATAAATATTCTGACAGGAATAAATGGAAAATCAACCAAAAACAACCTCAATGCCAGTACGTGCCGCCTGATGACACGGAATGCGAATCCGGCACGGAAAATCACATCACTTCACCTCAGGCTAAGTGATGGACTGCTGAATCGACATCATCCCGGCAATCACCAGCATGAGCAGCGCCCCGATGAGCAGGATCGAGAACGATGTCATCATGGCCGACGCTTTTTTCACATCGGCCACGCTCGCCTCCATCCAGCGCTCGCCAAAGCGCGTGAGCTTGTTCTCAAACCCCTCCTGATTGGCGAGAATGCGCAGGAATTGCACGGCGCGGGCATCCGGGAATTCATAGCCTGAACGATGCAGCGCCTCGCCCAGGTTCATGCCCTGGTTGATACCGTTTAGCGCGGCCTGGATACGCACCTTCATCCAGGGGCTGCCGGCATCGCTCATGAGCGTGAGCACGTCATGGACCTTCACGCCTGCACGCAACATCACCGCCACGTTCAGCAAGAAGGTGGCGCCGTGCAGCATCCGGTAGAGCGACCAGGGCGGGATCTTATCCAGCACCCGCCGGATGTGCGCGCGGGACATGTTCGGCATGGACCAGAACATCCAGATGAAGAAGACAATCAGCCCCACGACGGTCACAAGGCCGTAGTGATTGACGTAGTCCGCAATCGCGCGCAGCGCCATGGCCGGGGGCGACCACTGATTCGGTTTGAGAATCTTGATGAACTGCGGGACCATCTTCGTCGAGATGAGATTGAGCAGCACCACAGAAATACCAGAGAGCAGCAGCGGATACGCGGTGCCGCCCAGGATCGCACCGAAGATTGCGCGCTTGGCCTCGATGATTCGGACCGCGTCGGTCAAGGCGCCGGCCAGCTCCCCGGAACGCTCCCCGGCGCGAATCAGTTGCGCCTCCTGGTCCGGCACCCAGCGCGCCAGCGCGTCAGAGAGGTTGCGCCCGGAATCCAGTGCCGACATGCATTCAAAGATAACAATGGCGCGCAGGCTTTTGGTGTTCTTGCCGTTCTTGCTCTCGATCTTGTAGATCTCGCGCAGCGCCGTCGAGAGCATCACGTTGTTCGAGAGCAGCAGCTCCAGCGTCTCATAGAATTCGATACGCGCGCCCGCGCCCAGCACCCCGCCCGCTCCAGAAAATTGCAAGCGCAAAAACCGATGGGTCAGCGAAACGCTGGGTTTGACCTGTTTGGGCTGGCTCGAACGCGCGAAAAATGTCTTGATGCCACTGGCGGCCGCCGGCGTCGCGCCCAAGGTCGGTTCCCGGCGCGGCGGTGTCTGGGTTGATTTCTTACCGATCCACATCGTTTTGTCCTTTCTTTAGTCGCACAGCGCCAATCTGGGCGAGCCCGCCGCCTGCGGCTGCGCCGCCGCTCCATGGACCACGCGTCTCGCACCAAAGCGCGAACCCAACCCCTGCCTGCCGCGACGAGCGCCGCGCCGCTGCGCGAGGCGTTGGGGCTTGCCCTCTTGCGTGGCGTCGCGGCGCTTCGGCTCAACAAACGGCGCGCGCGTCTGTCCGGGAATTTCGGGCAGGACGATGTACTGTCCCCAGGCAAAATCGCCGTCGTGGCTGTAGTCCAGGCCCATCTTGAGCAAATCGTTGTTCAGTGCACAGACCGAGTGCTCGGCCTCCTGCGGGTCGATCAGCCCCTCGTTGATCCGCCTGATCATGGCCATGCATTTCGTGATGCCATGCATCTCCTGGATCCAGTACAGCTTGGCCCGGGCCTTGCCTTTGTCCTGGAATACTTCCATGAATGGCAGATTCGGCATGATCGTCTCGGCAATCACCACCCGGCCCGTGATCCCATGACTGCAGTGCTCGCAGCCAGGCCCGCGAAGGCGCACGCGATCTGTCTGGCAATACGCCTCCACGCGCGCACGGGTGCGGGCCTCAACCTTGTCTCGCGCATCCTCCCACTTGAGGCTGCAATGCGGACACAGCCGCTGCGCAAGCGATTGGTTGATGAGCCCCGTGACGATCTCCGGGTCAAGCAGCCGGTCATTGGGCACGTTCAGGGCGGACAGCCGCGCCATGATGCCCAAGGCGTCGGTCGTATGCACCGTGGTCCACACGCCGTGTCCAGTCATGGCGGCATCGAACGCCGCGCGCGCCGACCCCGGGTCCCGGATCTCGCCGATCATCATGACGTCCGGGTCCTGGCGCATCAGCGAGGAAATCGCCTTGGTCCAGGCCAGGCGGATCGTTTCCTCGTCGCTCTTGTCCGCCCCCAATGGAATCTGGATGGCTCCCGGAATGGTGTATTCCGGCGGATCCTCGAGCGTGACCACCGAAATGCCCCAATATTCCTCGGACTCGTTATCCATCTTGGATGGCCCGCTGTTGCGCGCATCGGCGATGACACTGCTGATGACCGAGACCAACGTGGTGGACTTGCCCGAGCCGGTCACGCCGGAGAGCACATTGATCCCGGAAGTCTGGGCGAGCATCTGGTTGATGAGCTCCTTTTGCTCCGGGAGATAGCCCAGGTCGTCCAGCGATGGAATATGGTTGCCGCTGTCGTAGAGCAGCCGGATGACCATGCGCGAGCCGTCATCGATCGGGCTTGAAGCCACGCGTGTGCCGTACAGGCCGATCTTCTTGACGAAGCTTGCCCGAATGCGGGCGTCCTGGAATTGATGCGGCTTGTAGGTCTCGTCGGCCACGTCACACATGGACTGATAAATAGCCGAGCACATCTCCTGGCAGGCGGTGGCCGAAAGCTCCTGGACCTTGATCATCTCCCCGTGAATTCGAAACGCGATGGTGCCGAAGTTCTTGTGGATCGTGATGTGGATGTCCGAAGCCTTACGGCCCACCGCATCGCGGATCAGCCTGATGACGTCGAGCTGGCGCGAAGAGGCGCCCTCGGCCGAGTCCTGGGACTGCGCCTGGACGTTGCCGCCATCGAGTTCCTCGTAGAGACGGCGCAACATCTGAATGGAGACGCGGCGGCTGCGCATCGTCGAGATATTGACGCCGCGGCTGCGCAGCCGTTCCTTGTAGGACAGCACCGCGACCGACGCTTCCTGCCCGTTGAGCACGGTGAGCACCAGCTCCGAACGCTCACGCGTCAGGCACAGGCTTTCGCGAAGCTCCGGACTTGCCGCGTATTCGCCGCCCTGGCCGGACAGAACCGTTGCGCCACTCATGCGCAACAGCTTGATCGGGTCTTTCTTGGCTTCTGGGGTAGCGGCGGACGACATATCGGCAATCAGAGACAGGCGAACGAGCCGCCAGACGAAGAAGGAGGATTACTGGGAGCCGGCGGGCGTTGCCGCCCCCATGTTTGGTAGTGTCGGGGCCGGACCAGGATTCGGGACGAAGGCGCTCGGCACATTGCGACGCGCCGAGCGCTGCCCGCTCGACGCCTCATGGGGTTTTTCCGACATGTCTTGCGCAAAGGTCTGGAGGTTGATCGCGTGGCCATCGCGCACGAGCGTGACCTGATCGACAGTGACCTTCGAGACAGTGAAGCCGCCATCGACCGCATCGCCCACCCTGACGTCCTGGGTCACGCCATTGGCCAGGCGGATCGTCGCGTACAGATGTTTGTTCGCCCCGTAGATGACGACCAGGCTGGGCGCGGGACTGGCCGATTCGTGCCCCGCCGCGCCAAGCACGCTGGCCCCCGCCCCGGTCAGCCCGGAGGCGGCCATGTTGCCGCCCTCCTTCTTCTCGGGGTGCAGGATCTTCTGCAGATCGGCCCAGGCCTTGGCCTTGGCCACGCGCGCCTCGATGAGCGCGGTTTCGCGTTGCGTCTGCGCCAGCTGTGCGGCGACCGAGTCCGGCGCGGGAGCGGTGAACTTGGCCGGGGCTTCGTCCTTGGCGAGCGCCTTGTCCTGCTCCAGCGTCATTGCCGACTTGCTCGCGGCCGCCGTCACCGAGGGCGACCCCGTGGCGGCCAAGGCCGCCCGACCAGGGAGGCCCAGGGCTGCGCCCAGAGCAAAAGCCAGGACGCCAAGCGTCAGGGAATTAGTTTTTGACATAAATCTCTCCGGTCACATCCCATTTCCACGTCTTGGGATCCTTGGTGTCGATCTGGATACTCTTGAGAACAAAGCCCGGCTGGCTTACCCCGGGTAGCACATCCCAGGCAGGAACGTTCACGGTGGAAAACGTCCACTGGTAGGTGTTCCACCAAGGCACACGGGGGGTTGCCTCGGCTTTGCCGAGGACCTGGACCATCTCGCGGGTCGGTGCCCGCGGGCGCGGGTGCGGCATCAGCTTGAGCGAGGAGGACAGCCCCAAGGCCTGGAAGCGCGAGCTCCAGCCCACCAGCCAATCGTCGAAACGAGGGATCGCCTGGAGGCCGCGCGCGGGCAATGTCCCGATGGCGATGCGAATCGCCCCCTTGGCGGCGCTTACCGTATAACTTTCCGCCGCACCCGAGGCCTTGAGCGCACGCGCCGCGGCATCGAAGTCGGCCATGGTTGAGCCTTTGGCCATGATGTAATCGGTCACCAGGCCCTGTTTGTCGCACACCCCCTGGATCGCAACCCATCCACCCAGGGTCAGCGGCATCTTGTCGATGGCGTCGTGACAGGCCGCGAGCAGCGAATCGGCTGCCGGAGCCTGAACCCACGGCGGCATGACCGTCTCGCGCATGACCTGCGCCAGGGCCTTCTCTTTGGCGATGCGCTTTTGCGCCGCCTGGCGCCGAAGCGCGGCTTTCATATGCAACTGGCGCGCCACGGTCTCTCGCACCACCTGGTAGTGGTGATAGCCATACCAGGTGCCCGCCGCGACAATCGCCACCGCGGCGATGGCCAACGTCCGGTGGTCCACGCCGGTATGGATGACAGAGAGACGAAAGTCCTTGTCGTACTTTTTCTCGGTCAGCAGCTCGGCAAGCGGCGTTTCATCGACCACGCTGTCATCTACCGGCAGCAGCGCGCGTAGCGCCGCATCCGTGACAAACGCCTTGCTCCAGGCCCCCATATGCGCGTAATCGCGCAGCACGGTGGCGGCTTCGTCGTGCGAGCAGATCACATCGCACCCAGGCAGGATCATGCCGTCGCGCACGGCCAGCACGGCCACGCCCGTGCCAGGGTAGGCCGCGTCATCGAGCTCGAAGGCGCCGATCCATGAGGTGCCAAGCTTTGCCGCCAGCACGGAACCCAGGCTGTAAGCGCCCGAAAAACGCTTGAGATCGGCCTTTTCCGCGTGCATGTAGCCAGCCTGAATGGAGCCGGTCCCGGCGTACAGGGTGCCCAGGTTCTTGCCTTCCTGCTGGGCGAAGACGGACATCTCCTTCTTCGCCTCGGCCGGCGAGAGGACCATCTGCCACATCAGCCCGCCAACGAAGCGGTTGCCGTTGATCTGGATCGCCCGCGCCGGATCGCGCACACTATCGACCATGGGTGCGCTCCGTTCAGTCCGTGATGATGGGCGTGATGAGCACCACGATGACGTCGTGCGTCTTGTCCGAGGACCCTTTGCCGCCGAGCAGCCAGAAGCTGGGATCGCCCACCCCCTGGTTGGTCGCATTCGTCGTGGACTGGTCAAACCCGGAGAGCACCAGCGTCTGGCCGGAACGCAGCCGCACCGTGTTCGAGAAGATGCGATTGTCGATGTCCGGCATCTGGATCTTGTTGCCGTCCTGGCCATCGATCTCGTTCATGGCTGTCAGCGCCGAGAGATTCACGCTGTATTCGAGCAGCATGTCGGGCCCTTTCATCAGGTACGGCAGCAGCGTCATGTTGAACCCGGTGGTCACCGTGCCCGGGGTCATCGACTGCGTCGAGGACGAGCCCGAGGAATCCCCGGCGAGCGCCGTGGTCGAGACCTGCGCGAGATAGGTGGTCTGTTTGCCCACCAGCACCGGCGCGGGCCGCAGGTTCAGCGTACGCACCGTGGGGCTGGTCAGGGTGGAGACCTTGCCCTGCGAGGACAGCGCATTGATAAAGGCCTGCGTGCCGTTCCAGCCACTCGTGCTGTTGATGACCTTGACGTTACCCAGGTTGTTGGCCGCCGCGGTCGTGGCCGAGCCGATCCCGCCCGCGAAATGGCCCAGACTTTGGTAAACCATGTTCCAGTCGATGCCGGCGGAGTCCGAACTGCTCAGCTGCACCGAGAGCACACGCACGTTGAGCACCACCTGGCGAGTCAACTGCGTGTTTTCCCGGTCGATGAAGGCCTTGACGCGCTTGAGCACTTCAGGACGATCGGTAACGGTGACCGTCCCGGTCGAGGGCGAGACGGCCAGCCGGCCCAATCCCGGGGTGATCATCGCCTGCAGCGTCTTCTGGATGTCGCTGAGCACATCGGTAGAGAACTCCACCTCTGTGGACTGCGAGGAACCGTCGGCGTTGAACGAACCGGTCTGCTGTGCCGTGGTGCCGCCGGCTCCGCCGCCGCCACTGCTGCTCGTATCGGCCCCGCTCCTGACTTTGGTCCCCATTTTCACCTTGCCGGGAATCGAGTACAGCTGGAAGACGCGCGTGTCGGTATAGAAGATGGTGATCGTGTTGTCCTTGTACTTCCAGCCCAGGCCCAGGTGCGCCGTGACCAGATCGAGCAGGCCGGTGAGCGGCTGATTGACCCAGGTGATCCCGGAGATCATGCCGCTCGAGTTCGTGCCAACGGCAGAGACACCCGCATCGCCCGACTTGCCCAGCGTGGGCGGAGGCAGCGTCGAGTTGGACACGCTGACCGAATTGCCACCCCCGCCCCCGCCCTTGAGCGTCCCCATGAGCGCGGGGATCACGTTGTCATCCACGTGCACGGCCACACCGCAACTCGTCGAGACCAGCCTGGCGAAGTCGCTGATGGAGACAGCCGCACGCGGATTGAACGTGATGGGGCAGTCCAGCGCGGTGGGCGCGGCCCCCACGCTTTGGGGGTTGAGAGCGACGGGGGTGGTATCGACCCAGATGGAATTCATTTGGCGCAGCACCGAGCGGCCATCGACCAGACTGCGCGCATGCGTCATCTGATGCACGTAGCCCACCGCCTCGCTGTTGTCGTGGTCAACCTGGTGCAGGTCGTGGTGAATCCGCTGGATCGCGCACCCCGACAAGGCCAGGGCCAGGGCGCTTAGCGAAGTGCCCAGACGAACAATGCGTGGCAGGCGGCAGCAGGGGCGAGAGGGGCGAGTGGTCATATTCTCAATCCGAAAGGTTCAATACCGTTGTCTGTTGCGGAGTCATTGGCCCAGGTCCGCGCTGCTGGGCTCGCGAATCACCAGGACCTTCTGGGCCTTGTTGAAGTCGCCCCAAAGTGGACGATTGCCGTTCTTGTACGCGTCGAGCACCTGGCCCACGCCGCCGAGGAACGTGTCGTGGACGTGGATGGGTGCGGCGATTCGGTAGTCCACATTGGCCTTCCACACCACGCGCCAGCCCCAGTCCTGCGCCCATTGCATGAGCTCGGTCGAGAGCATGGCGCCCACCTTGAGGTCCCAATCCTTCTTCACCACCAGGGGCTCGGCCGAGGCCACCGGCTGCGTCTGGATACGACCGTCCAGGTGGCTGGGCCCGGGCGTGCCCGCCGAGGCGAGTGACACCGCATTGCCCTGGATGAGGATGCCGACATCGGCGGCCATCGCCATTTGGCGCAGCGTCTCGATGCGGGACTTGCCCTTCTCCACAAAAACGGGATGGGCAAGCAGGCCTTCCGGTCCGTTGATCTCGATGGCGCGCCCGACGACGGGACGGATCTGCGCAATCAGCGCGGCAGCCAGCGGCATCGAGCCGTAGGGACCGGGATATCGTCCCTGCCATGCGGATTGATGCACGTCGCCACGCACGCCAGCCTGGAACGGTACGGCCTGGGGCGTGAAAACGGAGTGCGCAGGCGCGGGTTTTGCCGGGATGACCGAAGGAACAACCGATGCGGGTGCTTCGCGATGCGTCGGCGCGTGACCAATGTGCTTTGCCGCGACGGGCGCGGGTTGAGGGGTCGTGGCAACGATCGGTGCGGGCGGAGCCGGCGGCGTGCGCTCGTCGACCAGGGCCAGCGCCACGCCGGGCACCAGCAGCGGCGCCGCGCCCAACAGCATCGCAGCCAGACGAGTGGGACGCAATAGGCGTGATTTCATCGAATCGGAAAGCATCGAATTGCTATTAATGTGTTTGGAAATCATTTTCTGGCATCCTATCCCATGGGGAGGCGAAGTCAAAGCGAAAAACAACGCATCTCGATAGCGTGGAAACGCGTTATTGCAAGTGGTCATTCCCGGGTGAAGTCAAAGAGCGTACAGAAACGGCGAATCACCCAGACCGGACGCGCGCTCAGGCGATTACCATGCAGGCGCCCGCGCAAGCGGTTGAACATCCAGGTCAGCGTGCGGCCCTTGACCGTCATGCGCCAGACGAAAAGCGTGCAAAAAAAGGCCAACCCCAATGTCCAGAGCCGCATGTAGAACAGACACGGGACCATCGGCAGCACGGTGTAGGCCGGCATCGAGGTGTAGGGAAACCCCGCCGATTCGGCCGTGCGGGTCCAAAGTGCGATTCTCATGCCAGAACTCCTTGCGCCACGTCCCGTTGCTCGAGTTGGTCGGCGTAGTCGTGCAGGACCGTGTCGGGCACCTTTGCGCGAAGATCGTGCGCAATGAGCGAGCGGGCCGCCTCCAGCGCGGTCAGGTTCGTCAGGCGCCTGAACGATTCGAATTCCAGCTGGCCGCCCGCCACCAGCGGCAGCGTCTGCGCCTCGAACGAGGTGCCGCGCTGCGCCAGGCACTCCTCAACCAGGTGGCCCCACTCCCGAAATGGGTGCGCGCCCAGCACGCGGGTGATCTCCCGGTCCAGCACCAGCCAGGATCGCAGCGCGTAGACCTTGCCGTCGGTGCCGCGCTCGAGCTTTTGCGCGACGATGGTCTTGAGCACAGAGAGCAGCTTGTTGGCCGCCTCGGGCTGGCTGCCCTCCGGGAAGAAGCTCACCATGCGGGCGAAGACCTCGGCGGGCGTATCGGCGTGCAGCGTGGAGTACACGGCGTGGCCGGTGAGTGCCATCTCGAAGCAGGCCGAGACCGATTCGCGATCGCGCGATTCCCCCATGATGATGACGTCGGCCTTGCGGCGCATGGCGTTTGGCCCCGCATCGCCAAAGGACTTGAGATGCCGCCCGATCTGCACCTGGGAGGGCTGGGGCATGCGTCCCTGGGCCAGCCCGGTATAGACGAATTCGATGGGATCCTCGTAGGTGATGATCTTCACCGGCCGGTCCGCATTCTCGAGCCTGCGCCGGTTGCCCGCGGCCAGCAGCGTGGACTTGCCCGACCCGGTGGTGCCGATGATGAGCACCAGGCCGTACTGGGGAAAGAAGTTGTCCGCGATATCGTGCGGCACGCCCAGGGAGTCCCAGGTCGGCGGTACGCCCGGGATGGAGCGCATCGTTACGCTGATTCCCGAGGACAGCCCGCCCACGCGCGAGCCTGTGGCGTTCACGCGAAAGCGCACCACGTTCTTGAAGTCGTCCTCTGCGGCCGGGATCTCGTATTCGAAGTCCGGTGCCTCGCCCCCGGCAATCTGCGTGACGGCCGTGCCGCCGCCGTAGACAAAGCGCATGACGCGTTCGACCTCGGTCGCCTCCAGACGCCGGTCGATGAGCGGGGTGTGCCGGCGTCGGATTTCCCCCCAGATCGTATCGCCCGACTGAATCGTCAGGTCCGAGGCGCCCAGGCCAACGGCATCGCGCAACAGCTGGCGAAACTCGATCTCGGCGAACCCGGGCGGCAGGTGCAGCGGCAATTCAGGCATCACCGCCCCCCGGCCACGTGAAAGAGCGGCACCGCAAGCGGGTTGGGTTCCGGATGAAATCCGCCTGCAACGGTGCCAGCCCCGGGTACTCCGGATTGAACATCGGTTCCCGGTACGGGCCCGGGCGCCGCGGGCAGGGACTGCGCGGCGGGGTCGGCCACGCCCGTGACGCGATACGCATTGGCGGGCGGTGTGGCCGGCCGTGTCCCGGCAACCGCCCGCCCTTCTGATTTGTCGTCCGGCTTCGCTTTTGCACCCTGCTTCTTGAGCGCGGCCTGCTCGCTTTGGTAGACCTGGTAAGCGTAGGCGACCTGCGCTGGATCGTAGCCGGCCACCACGGGCAGCGCGGTTTCCGTATCGGGCGGCGCGGCCAGCGCCACCCAGTTATCCGGGTCCGTCGTGAATTTGGCCGGTACCGTGATCCGGAACAGCGTATCGCCCACGATGATCGTGTTCGGATCGTCGTGCGTGAGGATTTCCTGGCTCTTGGCGATGATCGGCGCGGTGACCATGTGCCGCTTGTACAGATCGTAGAAGGTGCGCATGCCAAGATAAACCCGCTCAAGCTGGGCCAGGTTGTCTTCGAAAATCTGCTGGGCCTGCGCGCGGCCGCCCAGGTAGGCCTGCTTGACCTCCTCGTCCCAATAGGCACGTTCCTTGTCGTTTTGCGGCAGCAGTTGAGGATTGGTGGGCGCATCGGGCATGGGGGCGTCCACCGGCAGGCCAAGCAGCAGCCAGTCGCGCCAGGAGGGCGCGCCCGAGAAGAATCGAGCTGGCTGTACGAGCTTGTAGAGGCTGCCCGCGATGCGTAGCGCGTCGTCGGTCACCGCCGAAGGACGCACCGTCTTGACGATGACCGGCGGGAGCACGCCCGCGCCGATCACCAGGTCGCCGAAGCGAAACGTCTGGCCCAGCATCGCACTCTTCGCGTCGATGGCCCGGCCAATCTCGTGGGCGCGTTCGACCAGGCCGGTCTGTGCCCCCAGCGTGCGCGCCGCCGCCTGGAGCGCCGCCTTGCGCACGGGCGAGATGTGCACGAGAGGGGTCGAGGAGGAGACCTTCATGAGCCGCGATAGCGTGGCGCTGGAATATGCCTGATCGGCCGTTTCCGCCCGGGCTGTCAGGGGTAGCGCCAAAGCCAGGACCAGGCTTGCGCAGGTGAGAACTCGGACGGCGGTGGGGATGTTGCGAACAGGCATGAAGACGTCCTGGCTGGGATTCAAGTAAAAAGGAAGAAAAGCGTGTTGGCGCATCACCCCACCCGCCAGCGCGGACGCAGCGCCTCGGAGACGCCGTCAATCGGCAGGCTGTAGCGTTCTCGAATGGGCTCGGCCGGCCTCGAATCCTGGCCCTCACGCGGTGCGCGAAAGTCCAGAGCCTGCTGCACGGGATCACCTCCGATCTCATCGGAGGTGAAGACATGCGGTTCGCGCTCAGGGAAATACTGGCGCTGGAGCCAGAGCTGACCCTTGGGTGTGATAAACGTGCGGCAATACAGGTGGTCGCGATCGTCATGACCGCGATAGACCGTTTCACGCACCTGAAAGCGCCCGCACCGCATATGCGCCTGCATGGGAAAGTTGTGACGCTCCCCTCCCGTGATGAGCACCTTTTCGGCACGCAGCATTTCGAAAAATCCCTTTGCTCCGATTCCCATCAGCTGGGCGAACTGCTGGATGCTCACCAGATCGTCGCTGCGGGTCACGGCGCGGTGAAATTCCACTGCGGGGCGGACCGCCTCGAGCCGGTCGTGCGCCTCGTTCAACGCTTCACGCTGTGCCGTGGCCACGTGTTCGAGCTTGCGCGCGCGCTCGGCCTCATCGGCCCAGGCCCGCGCGGCCGCCACCGGATCGGTGAAGTCCGGCAGCGAGGCCGGTACCGCACGCGCCGGCTCACGCATCATGGCGTCGTAGGCACGAATGACCTTGAGTTGAAAGGCGGGCGAAACCCACATCGCATACGCATAGACCAGTTCCTGACAGACAAAGGAGCCCAGACCCTGGCGCGAGAGGATGGCGTGTTCTGCGCCTCCCAGCTCTTGGGCCAGCTGATCGATCATCTCCCGGGTATTGCGCAGCACGACCCAGTTGGCAGGTTGATGCCGACGCTCGCCGCCCGCGGCCGCATGCAGGTCGTTCAGACAGAATCGGCCTTCATGGTCCTGACGGATGAGCGTCTCGCCGATTCGAAGCGCGTGGGCGGGTGTGGTTAGCGGATGAGTCATGGCGGGCCTCGCTGGGTGCCGCCTTACTGGCGGTAGCGCAATTCGATGACGGTATCGGTGAGCACGATCTCCGCGCGCTGACCGAATTGCTTCTCCAGATCGCGCATGAAATCCGTATAGGGTTGCCCCTTGGTCTTGACAAAGACGAAGATCGGCAGATGCGGGGACGGCCCCGTCACCTTGAAACTCTTGCCGCGCGCCGCGGCAATGGCCTTGAGCAGGCTGGCGGCTGATCCCTGATAGCTCACGCTGACCGCGTTGGTGGCGAAACTCGCGAACTGGGCGCGGCTATCCATGCTCTCCGACCAGCGGGGCTGGTCCTTGACGCGCTGCATCGCGGCATCGAGCTGCATGGCCACGGCCTCCTGCTGAGCACTTTGTGCGGAAGTGGTCGCCGATGGCTTGAGCGAGACATGGGCGCATCCGGCCAGCAGACTGATGGCCAGCACGGGGATCCAGAGACGGAATTGATTCATCTTCAAGGTGAACTCCAGGGGCGATACGGTGAATCAGGCCAGAAAGGGAACCGAGCCGGGCCGCGGCGAAGCGGGCTGGGTGGACGCTTTCCCGCTTTCGCCATCGTCGGTCTCGCTTGAAGCTGGCTTGGCGGAGGAGGCAGCCATCTCCTCCGATGCGGTTTTCCTGACCGGCGAGGCAGAGGCGGATTGGCTGGCCAACGTCTGGATCCCGCCGCGGCGCACCGCCTTGGAGAGCTCCTGCATTTCTCGCTCGGCCTGATAGCCGATCTTGGCCAGGCGCAACAGTTCGCGCGGCCGGTCGCCATGGCCTTCCAGCGTGAGCAGGTAGGCAAGCTCCGGTTCGCGGCGCACATTCAACAGGAACGAGATACGGATCGTGTCCTCGTCATTGGTATCGGGGTTCTGTGCTCGAGACATCTCGTCCTCTCAATTCAAAAAAATGGTGAAGTGGCTCATCGACAGGGACAGGGGGGTGTGTCATGGCGTGGCTCATCCGGCGTTGCGCGCATCGAGCAGCGCGGCCTTGTACATGCCGCGGCAATTGGCAAAGGCGGCGTTTTGGGCTGGGTCGTCGGTATCGGGCGCCAAGGTGATGGCGCGCTCGGGCATGCCGGGAAAGACCCGGGCAAGGCGTTCACGCAACAGGTTGGCCCCGCCCCCGACGAAGAGCACCAGCCCGAAACGGCTTGCGTCGCCCAACAGCTTCTTGACCTCGAACCCGACGCGATCGGCAAAGGCATCGAGCTGCTCGGCTACCAGGCCGCTTACGTCGTGACGCTCGCCAAAGACGCGGTAGGCCCCGGTATCGATCGCCCGCTGGAGGCTCGCAAAGGGAATTTTGTCCGTGACGCCGAACCGGGCGCGCAGCGCCGCATCGATGGCGTCGTACAGGAACAGCGCGCCGACCTCGGCCGTGCCGGAGAGATCCTGGTACAGGCCGGCGCCGCCTTCCTTGATCGTGGCGATGTCCAGCGTCTTGCCCCCGGCATCGACCACGGCAACAGGGGCTTCGTCGGAGATGTCCTTGAAGTCCTGGCGGATGTTGCCATCGAAATCGAGCAGCGCATCGTAGTAGGCGGCCACCGCCTCGGAGATCACGCGGTGACGCTTGACCTCGGGCAGCACGGCGCCGGAGACGGCGGTGACCGGACGCAGCAGGCTCTCGCGCTTGGCTTCGATGAGTGCCGTATTGCGGTCCCCGTCCAGATAGAAGCGGTTGACCGGCAGGCCAGTGACCAGGCTGATCTCGCCGCTCAGGTGCGCCATGCGCAGCGCGTGCGCGACCAGTGCGCGGTTGGGCGCGCCGGTCGGATAGGCGTCGGTCCGGGTGTCCACCGCGGGCGAGAGCATGTCATAGGCCGTGACCGTCACGAATTCGCCGGGCGCGGTCTCGTAGACCAGATCGTCATTGGCGCCCCCGGCAAAGCTCGAGGCCCTCAGCCGGCCCGGACTGGAGCGCGACGGCATGGTGTAGAAAACGTGAGGCCCCGCGCAGACCTTGATGCCGTAGTGTCCATCGTCGCAACCGACCGGCGCCACCGCGGGCGCGGTGCTGGGCGCGGCACGGGTCAGCGACTTCTTCGGCTGAGGGGCCTGGGGGGCGACCGGTGCGGGATTCGATGCCTGGACAGGCGTCGCGGGCGGTTCCGAGACAACGGGAACCTGGGCGGCGGCGATCTTGACGGGCACGGCGGGCATGAGGCGGATTCCTTGTTGAATGATTCGAAAAGGAACCGTCGTGAAGAATGATTCCGTCGAATCAATTAAATTGATTCTGTTTCAATGGAATCATTTTATTAACAACGTCATTGAAGTCAAACGGATTTCCATGTCGATAAATGTCGTGCTTAGATATTGCGCGAGGTGGCGTCAAGAATGCCGCTACCTCCGTGAATCAAACCCCGATTCTCAAGGCCCTGAACAGGTCAGGCCGCCCGCTGTCCCGGGCGCTGCGCGGGCAGTACCGCACGCGATTCGACCTCGTCGCCCGCTTTGGCACCGAGCGCACGGGCCAGATCCTCGAAGTCTTCAGTGGGCCAGTCCGCCGCTAGCTCACCCAGCCTGGCGCGCATCAGCTCGGCATCGCGGCCGGGGCCGGCGGGTTGCGAGTCGAGGCTCGTACATTGCCGGAACTGGCGCAGCGCCTGGAGAAAGACCGGCGTGTCGGCATACAGGCCGAAGTAGCGCTGCGCCGGGGGAACCGGCAATTTGGTTTCCCCCGTGCGCCGGTCCACTTCCGGCATGACGCCAGGCAGTCCCAGCACCGAGCGTTCCCCTGGCGTCATGCCGGCCGCCGCGGCCTGGATCTGTTTCCAGGGCAGGACCACCCAGAAATCCAGGGGTTCGCGCAAAGCCTTGGGTTGCACGCCGCACCGGCCATAAATGACGGCCTTGGGGGCGCGGATCCAATGCGCCAGCTTGGTCGGGTCCAGCTCCACGGTGTCGACTGCCGGCTTCTCGGGCTGCCCCTCCCGGGTCCAGGGCTTGAAGCTCGCCTTTCGATAGGTGGCTGGCGCGAGCAGTATGCGATCGGCCTGCTCGGGCCACGGCATGCCACGTGTGCGGGGGGCGCGCACCAGCACGGAACCAGCCTGAGAGATGGAAGGAAAGACGTCCTCATGATGAATGCGGTCGAAGGCCAGCGCATCCCGGGCCCAATCGATGTTGCCCAGCCTTCCATCGAGATGCCATTCGATCAGGATGTGGCCCGGTTTTTCAAAGGCCTGCCAGAGCCAGGCGGGAAAGGCGCTGCCAGGCGGCACATTCTCGTCCACGTGCTGGAACTGGCCGCCAAAGAGCCCCAGGGCGCTACCCGTGGCGCTCGCGCGCATGGCATGCTGAGCAGGCACGGGCTCATCCGGATAGGCGGTTTCTGGCTCCCAGCTCCATTCCCTATCGTCGGCCTCCCGGTCCTGATCATGCGTCGGCCAGTCCTCGTCACGCATTTCGGCATCATTGAGTCGCATGCGATCCAGAAGCGTCTTGGGCACGGCGGGAACCTGCCCCGCCTGGCGGGGTGTGCTGCTTGGCTTTGCGCTTCGTTGGCGTGGTGCGGCGCTGGGCACGGCAACCCGCGGCGCGGGGGCGGCCGGCTTGACGGGTTTGGCGGGCCGGGCCGGAACCGCGGGTTTGACGATGGATGGCATGGGATGTCCTTTATGTGTCGGCTCAAGCGGCGATGGGCCGATTCTCGCGACTGGCCGCGGCTTGTTCGGCATTCTCGCGCTGGCTCTCGTTGAGCTGTTGCACCAGGATATGGCCAACCCGGCGACGCACGCGTTCGGCCAGGGCGCAGTTGCGCTTGGGTGCATCGCGCCGGGCGGTCTCGGCAAGCGTCACAGGGTCTCCGAACAGGTGCAGCCGCTCTTTGGCGCGCGAGAGCTCGGTGAGCAGCATGCGCCGGTGGATAAAGCTCGGATGTCCGGGTGGGCAGAAGGCGAAGAGTTCCTTGTATTCGGATCCTTGCGCGGCGTGCACGGTCGTGGCATAGGCCAGGCCTACTTTTTCCGCATCCTTGCCGCGCAGCCCGACGATACGCCCGTCATCGAGTTGGATAACCAGGCGGTAGAGCATCTGCTGGCCATGTTCATAGTGCGTGACGGCCTCACGCAGCCAGCCGGTGTCGCCGTTGACCACGCGCACCTTGTTTTCATCATCGACGCCTTCATCGTCATAGCCCTTGTCGTAGTCGTAGTCCGAATCGTCGTTGGCATAGGCTCCGGTCAGATCGTCCTCTTTTTCACGCTGCGCAATGTAGTCCTTGACGCTATCCTTGTCGCTGGGGATAAGGTCGGCCTTCATGTTCTCGGTGATGATGATGCGGTCATCGATGCGCAGATTCGTGCCGCGTACCTTCTTCTCCGGGTCCGGATTGATCTCTTCGCGCAGAAAATCGTTGAGGTAGGTGACGTTCCAGCCTGGCTCGCGCACGTCGCCGCGGCGCACCGGGCAAAGCACGCCGACATGGTGGATGCCGCCCTGACGTTTAGCCGCGGCCTTGATCGCGCGAGCGAGCTGAGAGAGATTTTCTTCCGTGGGCTTGGGCAGTTCTCCCGCGAAATGTACCTGGTCCTTCTCGCGCCATGCCTGCCACAGCGCCGGATCGGTAGGCCATTTCCCTTCCGAGACCATATTGATGAGCGCGAGAATGCCGCCGCTGTTGCGGTGCGTCACCGTCAGATGGTGATGGTCCACGCCGTCCATGTCGTCGAGCGCAAGCAGCGCGTTAAAGGGAGAGCCTGGCGCGATGGGTTCGAGCTGGCCCGGGTCGCCCATCATGACAATATGCGTGGTTTGCGGCACGGCATTGAAAACCCCCTGCCCGGCGAAATTATCCAGCATCGAGGACTCATCGAGGTCGAGCCGGTCGACCTCCAGTTGCGGCTCGGCGGTGCCGATCAGGAACTTGCTGCCGTCGTAGCGCAGCTTGCTGTGCAGCGTATACGCCCCGCCCCACTGCATGACCCGGGCATTGAGCACCTTGGCGGCCTTGCCCGTTGGCGCGCAAAAGACCACTTCTTCCAGGGCGTCCATGTTCTCCATCACGGTAAGCGCGATCTCGTCGATGGTCGTCTTGCCGCAGCCTGGCCCGCCCGTGAGCAGGTGCAGGCTCGTGGGGGCGGTGAGGATACCGACCACGGCTTCGCGCTGAGACTCGTCCAGTTCGATCTTGTGCCCTGTCCTGGCCTCGATCTGCCGGCACGCCTGGTCGATCTCTCGCAGCACCTCCTCGCGCGGAGCATCGATCATGGGCTTGCAAGGCGTGCTCAGCCGTGCCGAGATCGCCTCCATCAGGCTGTTTTCGTACTTGCGCATCACGCCGGTGTAGAAGCGCGGCGCGCCGAAATTCGTATCGATTTCAATCGGGGTGCCAAAGGACAGGGCGGTGCGCACGGCCTGCGTGAAATCCAGCGTGGGATCCATGCGGTGCACGCGCTGGGCCAACTGGTATTCCGTCAAATAGGCGTGTCCGCCATCCTCGCAACCCTCGTTCAGGCAGTAATAAACCAGTGCGCTCACCCGTTCGTCGCTGTCCATCGCAAAGCCCAGGCGCTGCCCGATCCCGTCAGCGATGCGGAAGGAGTACCCGCTTACGTCATAGATGAAGGCATAGGGATTTTCTTCCAGCAGCTTGTTGGCCTGCACGACCATATCAAGCGACTCCGTGGCCTCTGGTCCAGCTTGTTCTTCGCCTCGAACCTTCAGGGCCAACCATCGGCCTAGCGAACTGAGCGTGCCTTGCGCCACGCCCATGTCGGCGAATCGGATGGAGAGCGAGTCCACAATGCGCTGCTCACTCTTGTTCTCGTCGCGATTGAGCACGACGGTCCGCTCAGTAACCGGGGTGAAATCCACCAGTGAAGGGTTATGCACCAGCGTATCCTTGAGCAGCGCCAGGGTGCCCTGCTCCTCGTGATACGAAACCAACGCCCGGGCTACCTTGCTGCCGGCGCCACGGTAGTTGCGCTGGATGTGCGAGACCAGCGCCTCGCCGCTATCGACGTCGGGCCGGGCCGAATGCACCTCGAACTGGTCGCCGTATTTGGGATGGTTGCTGCGCACGCCCGTCATGCGCAGGCGCTGCCCTGTTGTCAGCAGACCCAGTGCTTCGCCCGTGACGGTCAACCGACGGTTATTGCCGCTAAGCTTGACGTAGCCACGCCCCCAAGACCCATACATCGTCTTGTCCACGAGCACCCCGACGATCTCGTCCATGGCGCCTGACTGCGCCCGGGCGGAGGCCAGCGCCTCGGCACTGATCTGTACGGGCGGGGGCGCCACGCCGGTGAGCACCATCTGGGTGCGCTGGGCAGGTAGCGGCGTGGCGCGCGGCCTGGCTGCCACGGCAGGTGCCGTCGTAGCGGGCAGGTACGCCGATTGCGCCTCGCGCTGCGCGGGCAGGCTGGCCTGGGGGTTTGTGGCGGGCAGAGCCACCAACGGGCGGGGCACGGGTAACGTTGCCGTGGCGAGATCCGAGTCCGCCGGCGCGGCAGGACGGGGTTTTTGCGCGGGTAGACGTGCACGCAAGGCGACCAAGGGACGCGGCGCGGGCAACCCGTTGCTCGCTGGCGCGGGCCGGGAAACTGGGGCCGGACGTGGAACGGCGATGCGAGTAGGAGAATCCTTGGTGCCCATGATGCGGCATTCCTATAGACGGAAAAACAATATTCTCCATTCTATCAGTGCGGAAGCGTTTTATTTAGCGGTTTCCCGGGCGTACGGACGGCTGTGCCCCGGTCTTGTCCCGGGGTGTCTCTGAGCCCGCATGGAACGCTTCCAGCCCCTCCAGCGCTTCACTGGCCAAGACTCGCGCCGCGGGCGGCAGGAGCTTGATTCGCTGCCCCAGTCTCCCGGTGTGCCATGCCCCGTGGGGCCCTCCTGTGCGCAGCATCGACAGCGCTTCCTCCAGGAGCCTGGCCAGCGCCTTTTGCGCCGTTGCGCCAAGGGAGGTTCGCTGTGCCTGTTCCAGCACCTGCCTGACCCATTGCTCAGCCTGCTCTGTGTCCGGATCCCGGTTCGGATCCTGGGCCGGATCCGGATCAGGTTGAGCCGATTCTTGCGCTGGGAACGGCTCTTGCGCAAGCCATTGGGCCAAGGCCATCTCGGATAGCGGTCTGGCAGGCGCTCCGTCTATGTCCATGAAGGGACTTTCTTCCAGATCGCTCGAGACACGTGTCCCTGGCTGTGGCATTGGAGCCGTCCGGACTACCACAGAGCCAGAGCCCCCCGGGGCCGTGGCAATGGCCTTGGAATCGGCATCGGCTTCACCCTGAGCCACGGGGGCCGATACAGGCCCTGGCCGTGCCGGTGGAGTTGGATGAGGTGGACCGATGACCCGGGTGGCGAGCGTGACTGCCGGTACGGGTCGGATCCGTCCCGCGGCGACAGGGGCAGGTTTTGCTCCGGCCCTGGCTTGCCTGGCCTGGGGAGGTCTTGGGGGAATGACAATGGGGGGTGTCGTGGGCATGGCTATGCTATGTGAGAAGCCGGTAGAAGGGTGAGCCGCTGACGCGGTAATGGGAAGCTCTGGAGACACGGCAACGGCAGGTGGGCAAGCCCCCTGACGATCAGAGGCTCCCCGCATACTTGGCGTTTCCCGTGGCAAGCCGCTGGCGCCGCCACACGGAGCAGGCGTTGAACACGGTGTGCCGCTCGTCTTCTCTCCTCTCTCTCCCCGTCTCTCTCCACCACTAGAGAGAGGAGACAAATGAGACAATGGGACAGGTTCCGTTGAAAATAAAAGATGAGAAGAATCAATCACTTCCGATATGGTGGTCGTGGGGATGCTAGCTGCCGCGGCAAGCGTTCCCCCCCAGGACAGGTTGGCAAGATTCCTGGAATTCCAGGAATCCGTATCGGACCTGCGCACCAGGCACCGCTGGGTCAGCTCACGGCGTGCGGCACGCGGAGCAGGCTGGGCAAACCAGCGATGCAGGCTCGAGCGCGATGCGCCGGTCAGCTCGGAGAGCGTTCGCAGGGAAATGGACGGGTCGCCCAGGTGAATGCGCCATGCCAGCTCGCGGGTCGTGTCGGCGTGTCGGGCCCGCCTGGGGCTCGATGCGGCCTGACTGGTAATGCGGTAGACGCTGGCACGCGAGAGGCGGTGGCGCCTGGCCAGATTTTCCGCACGCTGCCCCTCGGAAAAGGCCTGGCGAATCCGGGTGTCGCGCTGGGTACGTTGCTGGCTGCGGCTGGGTCCGGCCTGGAGTCTCAGGCGGCGCAGGCGCTCCTCGTCGTCGATGAGCCAGACCATCTCGTGCTGCTCTTGCGTGGTGATGGAGAGTTTCTCGATCAGGGTCAGCCGCTTTGGGGTATAGACGCACGGCCGTTGGTAGCCTTGGCCATGCCCCCACGCCACCGGCTCCCCGTCTGGCGCCCGGCGGTCCCGCACTGTGCGAATCGTGCCGGAAGATGGCGGGTCCGGTTCAAAACGCCGTCCGGCGCTTAGCGCATCCTGTTTGACCATGCGCGCGTGCAGCGCGCAGAGAAAGCCGTTTTCCCAGAGATTGAGCGGCTCTTGGCAGAGATTGGCGACCTGCTCTGCCAGGAAGGGCAGTTCATGGGCATGGAAGGCGCCAGTCTGGTACCAGGCGGTCAGCAGCCAGAAGAGCGTCTGATCGCGCATGCCTGTCGCAATGCCGCCTCGCCGCGCAATGAGCGTGGCGATGTCGGAGAAAATGTGCCAATGCCGGGCGCGCCAGGCGGGCAGATTTTCGAGCATGCCCCGTGTGTAGGTGACGCGTGCCTGGAGCCAGTCCAGGGCGGCGACGACATGCGGGGGCGGCGCCTCGCAGGACGTTGCCGGGGTCGGGGGCGGTGGGGCGTCCCTGCTGGTAGCCCCTGTTTCCACGGGTGGGCGTTTGCCGGCCGTCTTGGACGACGCTGTGTGGCGTGGCGGCGGCTTGCGTGTGGGTTTTTCCGGTGGCTCGTAGAGGGGGCGGTGCGCTACGGCGCGGGCCAGTTCGTCGATGAAATAGCGCTGGCCAGGATCATGCAATACCCGCACACGCTTGCCGACCTTGCCGTTGGTGGTGCCCACCAGGCGCAATACACGCGTGACGTCTTTGACGACGGGATCGGGGTGGAACTCGCGGAAGACCGACATAAGCCGGGCCTGGGTATCGGTCCAGCGCGCTACGGCTTGCGAATCGAAGAGATCCACGCGCTGGCGCAATGGCCAAAGCGTATAGAGTCCGCGGCCGCTGAAAATAACGATCGGTTCAGGGACGCCGAAAGTCTCGCATTGCTTACGCACGGCCAGGGAGAGTTTCTCGGCCGATCCCTGGCAGATATCGGCGATCTCGGCGTGGTAGCAATCCAGGTCCAGGTAGAGGACGCCGATGCTGCGCGCGTAGTCCCGGGTCTGCTTGTGGCGGGCCGGATCGGCGCGCGCACCCCAATAGTAATCAGCCTGGGTGATGAAAACGTTGGACTCATCCACTAGCGTTGGGGCCAGGGCCATGGCGCCGCTGCGCCCCTGTTTGGTGATGGCCAGGGCCGAGCCTGGCTCGCGATGCCCGGTGTCCTTGGCGGGCAGAAGCGTCATTCGGCGCAGCCCCAGGCAGGCCGCCCCGCTTCCCGGCCCATGCAGGAGGTTGATATGTTCCTGGGGCGTGCCGTCTCCGGTGAAGAAGCGCCCCCCTTCGGCTCTGGCCTCGAGAACAGGATAGGGTTTTCTTTTTGCGATGCGTCCGGGGGCGGCATGGCCGCGCGCACGTTTGCGGGGAAAAGCGATGACCGGCGGCGCAAGCCGTGGCGGCGAGAGGAAACCTCCTCCCGCGCCGGCGAGTTCGGGCGCAGAGACTAGCGACGTGGAGAGCATGGCGCGCGATGCTACATTCGGATGACCTGGGCAGGCGGGCTCAGGCAATAGGCCAAGGCGGTTTGCGCGTTGTCGCAGAAATCATCGACCACGAGCTGCAGCTCGGGCAGAAGCGGAAACGCGTCGTCTTCGGCCGCATCGGCCGCCTCCAGCACCGCAACGACCAGGCCGCCGCATAATTGCGACATCGTGGCGAACTCGGCCTGGTCCGCGGCATCGAGTTGCGCGGCATCCACGCAATTGAGGTCACGCGAGATCCGGGCAAGCCGTTCCCAAAGCCGATTCAACTGTCCGTCTGGCGAACCCAGGCTGCGCTGGCTGGCTGTGGCCATATCACATCCGCTCGCGCTGACGGTCTACGCGATTGGCCAGATCGTGGGCGCCATGGATCAGCGCCTCGATGCCCGCATCGCGCCCGAGCTCATTTTTCGCGCCTTGCCAGGCCTTGAGGACCTGGCTCAGAGGTTTGGCGGTCAGGTCCCGAGCAAGACTGGCAGCCTCAGCGCCGGCCACTATCGCGCGGGCCGGCGGGAAGGCCAATGCCAGAACCTTTGCCATCCAGGGATGTTCGCGCAACTTGTCGAGAATGGAGATGCCGCGTTCGGCCGGGGCCTTGAGCAGTTCCAGCGTGGCCGCGGTTGGGCGGAGTTTCTGTGCCATGGCACTCATGATTGCGCTCCAAGAAGCAGATATTGCTAAATCGAAACCGATACGATAGATAAATATTAATTCACACCGATCGGTGGTTGCAAAGAGAATTCCTCACGATAGCGTTCAGGATTCCGTCAGCTTTTGGCTACCGGATACGAAGCGGTTTGATGCCCCCGGGATTGATGGCGCCAGGGTGACGGCGCCTGGGCTTTTCCACGGGGGTGGCCACGTCGCGTTGATCGGGGGTGTAGGTGCGCTTGCGTTCCCTGCGATGCGATTTCAGGGAGCGGACCCATTCGTTGGTTTCCCTGTTTTCATTGAGCGCATGCCGCGCGCGGGTGGTCACAACATAGAGCAGGTTGATTTCGCTCTCGGGAAAGGGGTGGCTCGTGGCCTTCGCGAGCCACTTTTCCGCGGCGTTGAGAGGGTCGCGGAAATCGTCAGCGACGGCTACCTGATCCCATTCCAGCCCTTTTGATTGGTGGGCGGTGGTCACGGTATAGCGAGCCTTGGCGGGGTCGGGCTGGGCGTTGAGCTGGATCTGCTCGACAAGGCGCGGGATCTGATCATTGTAGGTATCAACCAGCTCGCTCAGGATCTTGGCCTCGTGGTCGTACTGCGCGCCATCGAGGAACTCCGACCAACTGGCGAAATGACGCTTGAGGTATGGGTCGAGAACTTGATCGACCTGGCCGCACTTGAGATGGTAGGCGTCCAGCAGCCGGTTGACCCGGTACTTTTCGATCCCGCCAATCCAGTGGATGCGTTGGTCTTGCCTGTTGGCGCCGGCCTTGCCCACGGCAAATGAAATGAGTTCGGCATTGGTGCGCGACAGGCGCGTGTAGGGTTTGTCCTCATCGAAATCCCAGTCCTCTCCCCTGCCGATGATCCGGTTGGTCTCGCCCTTGAGTTCGCCAAGAAGCAGGTTGGCCAGGGACGCGGTATCGGGTCCGAAGCGCCAGGATTGAGTCAAGGGAAGGATCTTCGCGCCCTTGGGAAGGCACTCCATGGCATTGACCGCGCCGCGGAAGTCATAGATGGCCTGGTGCCGGTCGCCCAGGTACAGCAGGTGCGAGCCGGCGTTCAATTGCGACTCCAGCATGCCAAGCATGACCGGGTTCGCATCCTGGGCCTCATCGAAGATCACCAGGTCGTAGCCCCAGTGGTCCTTGCCTAGCGAGAATTGTTTGAGGTACGCATCGTGGGGGATCGAAATGGCGTTGACCCCGGTGAGCATGCCAGGCACCTTTTCGGTCGAGCACATGGCCATCCAGAATCGGGTGGCCAGATCGCAGGCGCGAGCAACGGTGCTGGAGGCGGCGAAGCGCTCCTCGAAGGCCTCGCGCCCATGTTTGTCGGGGTCGATGCGTTTGTCGGCGCTCTGGAAAAAGTCCCGGAGCACGGCGTGCACGAGGTAGGCCATGCCGAAGTCCTGGCGCCATCCGAAGGTGGGCAGCTCAAGGCGGATCGTGGCGGTGCCCCATTGCTTGGCGAGCCGGGCGCGTCGTTTTTCCGGGAGCGCCTGGTAGGCCAGACCGTGCGTGGTGAGTACGGTGGCGTTTTTAGGATAGCGCTGCTTGCCTTCGGCGGCGTTGGCGGCGTTAAAACAGAGGACGAGAATGCGCTTGTTGGGGTAGCGTTGCGCGACGCTCACGCCAGTCGAGGTCTTGCCGGTTCCCGCAAAGGCCTGTCCGGCCACGACGCGGGTGGTCCCGACGCTCTCGATGATCTCCTGCATTTCCTCGGAGGGCTTGTACGTGCCCTTAGGCGGGATGGGATGTGCCATGAGGGAGTCCTGAGTATTAGGGGTGAAGGGTGATGGCAAGTGTACGAGTCCACCGTATCGAAAGTCGAACTAAAAACGCCACGAGTCTCACGCGCCCTCTCCGGCCGGCTGCGGCTTGCGTACTGGAATGGGGGGCGTCGTGCGAGTCGGGCGCGTCGTGTCGGTGGGGTTGGAGCTGGGCGAAGCGGCGTCGCCAGCATGATGATGGCCGCCACTTTTTTTGCCGTAGTGGCAAAAGACCACATTCAGGCCGCACCCCATTTCCTCGGCAACGTCTTTACCGGATTTGGTCTGCTTGCGGTTGGCGGCGAACTGGCCACGCATGAGGTAGAGCGTGAATTTCGGTTCGTTGGGGCCGAAGAGATCCACGCACGTGTTCCATAGCACCCGCCGGTTGTTGTGATAGAAGCGAGAGAAGCTGCCCCCCGTGTCCTTGTATCGCTGGATGTTCGCGAGGTGCTGCTCGACCCACATGCGGTCCTCGGGGTCGATGGTGACGTAGCGGATTTCAGGCAGCGGTTTGTAGTGCGCGGCAATTTCGGGCAGGACGTTCAGTCCGACCTTGTGCTTGGCTGTCTTGACCCGCAGGATGGTATGACCGGGGTCTTCCCATCGGGCGGTATCCCACTCGACCGGGCGCAGGCCCGAGGCCAGGCCCGCCTTGAGCCAGACGAGAACGGTGCTGCTGCGGTTCTGTTCGTCCGGGGTCGCCCGGCCGCTATAGGTGGATCGGCGGGTGAGCTCGGTGAGCAATCGCTCGAAGCGCCGGCGCCTGAAGGTACGAGGCCGGGAGGATTTATGCGAGTAGAGCGAGGCGGTCTTATCCGGGGCCACCCCCTTGTAGCCTGCCTTGGGGACACTGGTCGAGAGCAGGAGCGTGGCCTGGAGCACTTCGGTCGTCGCCGATTGGGTGCCAAGCCAATAGACTAGGCCGGCGCGGTAGGCCGAGAAGGTTTTCGGGCGGTACCGGCTGGCGTTCTCAATCAGGAACTCGGCAAGCTGAACCGGGCTGGCCTCCTCTTTTGGCAACTCGCCGCCCAGACTCCGAAGGTAGTTGCGCCGCAAGGTCTTGACGAACCGGTGATAGGTCTCGACGGTGCTCTGCGCAATAGCCCGAGGGTGTCCGAGTGCCTGACCGCTCTCGCCGGATTCCCCGTTATCAAAATCGTCGTCTTCCTCGTCTGGGAAGTCATTTTTTTCAATCGCATCCATTTTTTGATTCGTTTTCCTAATCTAAAAGGGCAATCCCTCCCTTGTGCTAGCTTTAATGTTTGCCCTTTACTCTTAATGTAAGCATAGAATGTCCAGGCATTCACTATATCATAACCACCGTATCGAAACAAAAACAATTGACTGTTGATAATGGCTGCGATTTCCAGTATGCGAACCTACCTCAAAACGGCCTGCCCAACGTGGCTTTCGCTGGTAACGTTCAGGCTCAGACCTACCTGCGGGACGAGGCGCTTGCTGTTTTATTGATTGATTTCCTGCGTACGAAGTTGCCAAAAACGCGAAGGAAGCCGTACTGTGATAAAGCGTGTAAAGTGCTTTTATTTTCAGCAAAAATCACTGGCATGTATTACAGATCAGCGTGGCATCGGATGCTCGGGCCGTGATGGACAGGCAATTTCAGTCATGTTCATTGCTTTTAAATGCTTGAGATTGCCGACCCAGTTGTGGAATATCGACTCAAGCTCTCCGTACATCATGTCAAATCCGCGCGGGTTATAAAGTAAAGGCTGTTGTCCAGGCGCGGGTCTTGATGTAAGGAACATTACCTCTGCGAGTAATATGCAAGGTAGGAAAATCCCCTTGAAAAGGGACAACCAGGCAAAAATGTTTTCAACGCATGATCGCGATGTTTTTGGCAATTATTGATTTGGAAAATGCCTGATATTGAAAAAACGGCTCGTATAAACAAGGAAACGCCAGACATAAGTCGTGCTTTTAATGCAATGTGCGTGTCTGGAATTGCTCAAGATTGCGTGAAATTGTCAGAGCGGCTCTACTGGAGCAATACAAGAATATTGATCTATCGTGCCTGATAAGCCATCTCAGGCATTCCGAATCAATACTAGGAAAACGCCCAGCCTCAGAAGAATTGGCAATTTCGATCAACATCGTTGCACAGTAAGCAATTAAGTGTCGCGGCCCTTCTCCCCATTGAGATTGCTTCCCGGGCGCCCTGCCCGCTCCCGCCACGCATCGTCTGTTACGCGAGTTGTCGAGTGTTTCTTGTTGTAATAAACTCAATGCCCAAAACACGGGTCATGAGGCGAGTGGGATGCGGATGAAACGATGGTGGCTGGCCCTGTCGGTGTCGGCCTGCCTGGCCGGGTGTGCCGGCTACTCGGAGAGCTACAGCCTGGCGCCTGCGCCCGCGCCGGTGGCCTCACCGAGCCAGGTGGTCATGAAGCAGTCCGAGTTCGACGCGTCTCCCACCTTCTTCGGCCGGCCCATGGTCGCGTCGACGCCAGATGGATTTCCACAGCGGCGTTGGGTGCAGTTGGTGGAGACGGGCGATCGTGCGCAGAGCAATCAGAAGGAAGTAGTGCTTGCCAATTTCTGGTATCTCGGTGACTGGGCGTATTTCACGTCCGCGAATTACGAGGGCGGCAAGTTCCAGAGGCTCGATGACGTGGACAGGAAAGTGGGCGATTGCCACAATGGGTGCGATTTCACCGAGAAGACGATGCTGTTTTTACCGAAGGAGTATCTGGAGCACCATGCAAAAACCGGGTTCTCGCTACGCTATAACACCCAACGCCACGGATCCGTCGTCGTGAGCATTCCGGCTTATGAGGTTCAGGGTTTCCTCGATGGCGTTCAGGCAAAGCTGGCCAAGAAGTGAGTCCCTGCGGTGGGCCCGGCGGTGGCGTTCAAAGGCCTTGCGTACCCGGAGCCTGCGTGGGGGTGTCGTAGTGGCGTGTCGTGGCGACGTCGGTATCGGTGGCCTTGGGGTGGAGCGTGTCCTGGATGCGCTGCTCGAGTTGCTGGCATTGCGCCAGGAACTTGACGATGGGCTCGCTCATGGACTGGGCGCTGCGGTTTGGCAGCGCGTGGCTGTAGAGGGCACTGCGTACGGCGGTCGACCCTGCCAGCCACTTGTTGGTTTCCGCCACCAGGCTGCGTGCGCTATCGATGGACTCGCCCTGCATGCTGTGAATGAGGTCCAGGCCGTCCCGGCCGTCAGAAGTGAGCCGGTCGATCTGCCAGGCGCAAAGCTCGCGCCAGCGTTCAGACTTGGGCAGGCTCATATGCAGGGCCAGGCCCGCCCGGCCGGCATGCAGCGACTGATGCGTGCGGTTCAGGCTATGAAGGCTCGCCAGGAAAAACCGCTGACGATACTGATCGGCCTCGATGTTCAGAGGCTTGGCGGAGATGGCGGCGGGGGTGGTCATGGGAGCGGACTCCTGTGTCGAATTCCTTTTCATTTTAAGGGCCTGGAAACCGAATCCCTAATGAATTCCGGTGCATAGCGGAGCAAAACAGGTCCTTGAAGTCCCAAATCGACATTTGCTATTCTGGAGGTATGGATGAGGAAGCGAGGGCCAACAAGGTGCTCGCCAAGGCATCCCGACAAAAGGAAAATCAACGATGAGCAGCCCCTTCTTCAAAGACGCCGGTGAAATGAATGACGCCACGCGGGAACGTTTTCTCGTCGGGTCGGCCCTCATGGCCCCTGCCCTGATGGGTGGGATGACCGCGGTAACGGGTCTTGGCACGGCGGCCGTGGCGGGCACGCTGCGCAAGGCGGTGCGTAGCCCCGCTTTTGCGTTCTCGCTGGCCTTCGTGGTCATGCTGGTGATGGTGCCGTTCATGCTCAAGCAGGGCACCTTCAGCTATGGTGGCGTCGGCCCCCTGCTCTACCTGCTGGTGGCGCAGATGTTCGGCGCGCTGGCGCTGCGGGCCTTTATGCTGGTCGAAACGCACGCGTACCTGGTGCGGGGTTTCGCCATGAGCTGGGCGATCCCCACGATCTATGGCGTCGTGCTGGGCCATCATGTGGTGAGCAAGAACCTGCATGTCGCCTCGCCGCTGGTGGTGGTGAGCGCGCTGTTCGTGCTGCTGGTTCTGCCTCGCATCCTGTTCAAGTACCGCACGGTGGCCGCGCAGCACAAACTGCTCAAGCTGTACCGCGACCAGATCTTCTGCCACAGCCTCAAGGAGAAGACGATTCTCGAGGCCGAGCAGTACGATTTCGTCTTTTACAAGGAACTGCAAAAGTGGCAGGCGCGCTCTCGCGGTGGCTGGATCATGGTTGCCTACTACGTCATGACGAGCATCGGTATCGTCTTCGTCGACAACAGCGCGGCCTATACCATCGTCCGAGGCGCGCAGTGGGTGATTCATTTCTTCCTGTAGCAGCTGCGATGTAACGTAAAGCTCGAAACAGAAAGGCCCGGTTTTTGCCGGGCCTTTCTGTTTATGGGAATGGCTGGAGTTTATTTCCCTGCGACAGCCTTGGCTGCGCTGGTGCCAGCGCTTGCGCCTCCCGAGGCCATAGTTGCCGCACCGCGGCCACTCCATTGGGCCATTTGCTGGGTCTGCCCCTTGACTTCGCTATCCATGCCGCGGGCGAAGCTCCCCTGTGAGGAACCTTGCCCAAACCAGCTGATGACGCGGTCCGGCACTTCATGGATCAGGTTGAAGGTGGATTGCACCAGGCCGAAGAGCATGATGCAGAAGACCGCAACAGCCCCGATCCAGATGAACAGGCCGGTGTTGGTGTTGCCCTGAACGTTCGCCAGCGCGGTGCTGTATTGTTGGACCAGGAATGTACCTAGCAGCGTGCTCAGAGCGATGGCAAAAAAGTAGCCCAACACCATGAGCCCGGGGCGCAACAGCATATTCAAGATGTAGATGTAGCCTTGACGTGCGTGTTGCCCCATTCCCTCGCCTTCGGCATGCAGGTGGGAGAAGGCCCAGACCTCCGCGGCGGCGAGCCCTTCCAGGGCGGAAGCAAAGTAGCTAACCAGCCCGCTGAACCAGGAGATAAAGGGGATGAATGGAATGTAGACGGACAGGACGATCCCCATCACCAGCATGGCCAGGCCGATGTAGAGTAGCAGGCTTGATAGTGACGAAAGACCTCCAGCCACCATATTCTTGACGATTTTGCCTAAAAATCCGCCAATCGGGATATATGAGGTAATTTTCCCCGCAACATCTACCGACTTTCCAACTGCACCCAGGGCAGATTTTGCAATAAATACTGTCGGCACTAGGGTAAGCATCCAGTCCCCAACGTTTTTGGCGGTTGTGATTGGATTAACCATACCTTCACCGCCCGAGCCATTCGATATGAAACTGAGGAGTTCCGTAATACCCTCCTGCCCTACGCTGCAGTCACCAGTCGCGGTCTGCGAGCCGGAAAGAAAACAGTCATTTTGCGGCGCATTAGCGGCCTTAGATTGCGCGATGCCGACGGTCTGCATTGCACTTTTGACGTAGTCGTTCGCGTTGTCGTTCATCACCGGAGCATGCGGAGTGAGCCACGATGATGTGGCGGCGCTTTGCAGGGCAGCGTTGTTCTCAGCGAAAGTCTGTTCCCAGCTTCCGATCCCGATCCACCCAGACTTTTCCATGTTTTGCTTGGCGATTTCGGTGATCGCTCCATTTTGAGCGGTAGCGTTCCAGTTAGCCGTTATGGCTGCATCAACAGCAGTTTTCTCTGCTTGGGCTTCATCCGTGACAGCACTTTCGATATCTGCTTGTGGATAGGCGAGTGTGCTGTCGGTTGTTGCAGAAGGGTTGGATCCGTTTTGGGAAGCTACGTATGCATCAAACCAATGCTGGGCGAGTGGTTTGATTTTTGAATCCAAATCGGTAAGTGCTTTCCATCGCGCGTCCCGAATACCCGTGGCAACATTGGCAATAGCACTGTAGTTGACTGCGGAAGTGCGGTATCCGCTATGTACGCCAAGAAAACTATTATCTCCACTTCGAAGTTGGCTTTGCGTGAGATTGACCGAGCCGCAATCCGCGATCGTGCCTTTGCTATAGAGGGAATAGGAACCTTGCACAACATCCGGGCTCTGGAAGGTCCCGTTCAATGCACGATTGACCAGCGTGCCGTATTCATTGGCCGCCATCGTGCAGACGTGCATCTTGAAAAGCGTATTGCCGATGTCGTTGTCGATGGTGTGGCCGTCGTTCGGGCCTGAGATGCCAGGAGGCGGAATCACGCCCTGAAACTGCGCGGTTTCGCTAATGGCCTGCTGGGTAACTAGGTTGGCCATCCCGATTCCCAGGATGGCCATCGACATCATGACCGCCTGGGCCAGGGAAAATCCGCCGAAAGCAGGCAGCATGCCGAAGGCGCCGATACCGATACGCACTGGTAGCCAGACGCCTGACATTTGTCGGCCGAGGACTTCGCCCGCGTTGGCCGAGACGACGATCTGCGTCAGCGCGGTCCAGCCAATGTAGCCTGCACCGATGGTAAAGAGCACGGAGTTGAAGACGAAGAAGATCGAGCCCAACAAGGTTGAGACCGGCTTGCCGATCTGGCCAAACGGATCATCTCCGAAGTCACCCAGCATCGCTTTGTAGATGCTCCGGGATTGATCGGGTGTCGCGCCGCTGCTCGAACCCGCGGCGGCCTGGACCTGGTCTAACGTATAGGTCGAGCCATCCGTGGCTTGCGCGTGGGCGGGTTGCACCCCGAAGGCCATGACGCCAATGAACACCAGGCACAGGGCAAGGAACAGCTTGCGCCAGGCTGCGGGCCAGTTGGCCGGAGAGAGAATGGGGGCGATCATGGTCGAGCCTCGTTGCGGTGACTATCAGATTTTCGGTTCATGTGGCGGTACCAGAGCATGACAGCGGTAGCAATGCTCACGAGTGCGGTGTTGAAGGTCAGGAATATCGTGTTGAGCGCGTGCGCGAGCGGCGTGGTGTCCAGCCCGGTTTCAGTCCGGACGAGCCAGGCCATGAGCGCGGGCAGACATAACGTCGAGAGGCAGCCCACCACGACGATGGCGAGATATAAAGCCAGGAGTTTTTTCTCGATCATGGCGCTCACTTCCTCCGTCATGGCAGGGTGCTGGATGTGCTTGCCGTGCCGCCAGCGGCTTGGGAGGTCAGCTGGAGTGAAGAAGCGTTGACCTTCTGGACATCCGCGTCCAGCGCCTGACGAAGCGAGCCGTGTGCGGTGGCCGCCAGAATCTCGCCCAGCAGGACGTTGGTGCGCCGGGTGGCGACCAGCTGCTCGAACTCGATACGCATCTGGTAAGCCTGCATCATGAGGGCTTCGGATTGCCGGGTCGGCTCTTCTGCGCCGGCCATTTCCTTGACCCAGTCCGGGTTGCCCACGCGGCGTTCCACTTCTATGTTCATCAGCTCCTGCTGGGAGACACCGGCCGCCATGCTCGAGTTGGGATGATTCTTGAAGTAGGTATTCAAGAAGGTCGCGGCCGCCGGGTCCTGACTCATGACGTTCAGGGCATTGACCGTTTGGGGATCCACGGTCGTCCATCGGTCCCAATCGTCGATGGGCGCCTGCGCGAGCGACATCACCGCTTCGTAATGGGCCCACTGACCGAGGTACGCCTTGTAGGCAGGCGATTGGGAGGCGGCGATATTGGGGGTGGCAGGCGGAATCGGATCGCTGAGCATCGACATATAGGCATGCCGTGCATCGCGCGCCTGGCCCGAGACCGGCACCGACATCATCGGCGTGTCGTCGCCCGGTTTTTGCGGACCGTCGAACAGAGTCGTCGCTTCAATGTCGGCATTGACATAGGGGTTTGCGTCGACAGGGGCGATGCCGGCCTGCGAGCACATCTTGGCGCGCACGGTGTTGGTCCCGGCAAACATCTGGCAGGACCCCACGCCCAGGTCGGACTTCTGCACCGCGGCAATCGGAGACGGGAGTGTGGGAGAGGACGTGGCGCCGGAGCGGTTCATGGCATCCTTGAGTCGGGGGGCCATATTGCTCGGATCGTACTTCGTGTTGGGGTTGCCGCCCGGGCCCGGGCTGCCGCCCCCGCTGCCGCCGGAGGCTCCGGATGTAACGCCACATGGCGTATTGCCAACAGATGCGGCCGCCGAAGATGCCGCGGCGTCCTGCGTCTGCGCCTTGGCAATCGCCTCCCGATCCGCCCCGTCCTGGTTTGCAATGGCCGAGGCGTTCTTGGTGATCATGTTCGTCGCTCCACCGATCGCGTTCTGGATGGTTGAGACGATGGTGTCGGTAGACTCCGAGATCTTGCTCGTGATCGTGTTGCGCGTCTGTTCGGCTTGATTGTTCGTGGCGTTCACGCAGGCCCCGCAATATTCCGCGGAGGCGTCCGAACAAAAGAACAAACCACCCGATACGACGATCAGGGCCAGGGCGATACGGGTCAGGGAACGCGACGTTTTTTTCATGATGGAATCCGGGTCATGGAGGGGCATGGCGGGTGGCGCAATCAGGGTTGGCCGCTTCCGCTGCTTAGGTATTTGCTCAGCGAACTCCAGGCCTGCTGGATCTGCTGCTGACTGAGTTGGCTGGCCGCACCGGGCAATCCGCTGGTGACGGGCAACGCGGGCGTGACGACGATAGGCGCCGAGGTCAGGGCCTGGCCGACCTGTTGGCTGACCTGCTGGCTGACCTGCTGGTTGACCTGGGTATTGATGTCGTTCTGGAGCTGAGAGGCTTGTTGTTGGGCGTAAGCCTTGGCCTGCTGCTCGGCTTGTTGCGACAGCGAGGTCATGTTCGCGGCGCAGCCGCTGCTCGAGCTCGAAAGCAGATTGGTGAGCTGATTGACCAGTCCCCCGAGATCGCCGCCGCTTTTGACGATGTTGCCCATCGTATCGCTGGCGTTGAACATGCAGGTCTGGTTGGACTGGCGCTGGGTCTCGGCCTGTCCATAGCCGTCATTGGCCGTGCCGGCCACGGCTTTACGGTTCGCCGCAACCTGATCGTAGGCGTTCTGTACCGCCTTTTGCTTGCCGGCGGCGACGGAATCGCTCACGTCGCAGTCGGCGTGAGCGGGTAGATAGACCGCGGACAATCCGATGGCCAAGGCGCAGGACAGGAGATGGCGTTTGAAGTGGCGGGAGGTCGAAATCATCATGTCACCCTTTTCTTGGTGTGGCGATTCTGGGAGCGGGACGCGCCGCGGCGGCGGGCGTCTCGGAAATCGGATTGCCGGGCGGCGTCGTGGCCGTCTGGGGCAGGTCCTGGGCGTGAGGCTCCGGGTCCGGTGCCGCTTTCTTTGGCAGGTAGTGTTTGTAGGCACTGGCAGCCATGCAGTCGACGGCGTTGCGTTCCGCGGTGAGGTAGGCCTCCAGGGCGCGCTTGGCCACATGGCTCATGAGCGTGGGATAGCGGTTGCTCACATCGGCCAACGCGGCCTGGGAAAGCAGGTTATCGTTGAAACTCGCACGCAGCGCGCGATCGGTGATCATGCGATATTCGGCGCAGACCAGCATGGCCGCGCGTTCGATGGTGTTTTGCGTCCACATCGTCGATAAATCCGGATCGTCGATGTCGAGCTGGCTTTGCCGGGAGATATCCAGGATGATCCGTGTCAGGTCGCGCACGACCATGGCCGGGGGCTGACCATAAGAGAAGGGTTCCGGCGCCCCCGAGGCGTCGGCACTTGCCTCGTCGTAATGGCGCAGGTCAAAGCTGGTGACGACAGCCAGGCACCGAAAGCTTGCCCGAAGCGCAGCGTCGGTGATCCGCGCCTGATTGATCTGTTCGGTACTGGCCGGTTGGTATTCGTTGGCTTCATGAAAGAGCGCGGCCACCTCGTCAGTCAACCCGTCGACCTTGGCCTGGAATGCCTGTTCGGCCAGATCAATCAGAGGTTGCGCATCGAGAGCGCCTGTTTCCGCCCACTGGCGGGTGAAATACTCGGTGCAAGATTGCAGGAGCTTGGCACGCAGATGCAAGGGAACGGACAACCGGCCATCGGTCACAATGAGGCGGCAGAGCGAATTGGCGGTCGTGTGGGCGGCGCTGATAATTGCCTGCAGCGTCTCGGTCTTCTGGCTTTGGTCCACCTCGGGCCCACTGCCGGGCTCCAGGGCCAGGGCGGCGAAGACCCGGGTGAGCGCCTTGGCGGCCGAGGCGCTCAATGTCAGTTCGCTCCGCTGGGGAAGACTGAAGCGTTTTTCCCCTTCGCGTTGAGAATCGAGCAGTTGCGCCGGCGTAGCCGCCACCTTGATGGCTGCCCGCTCCGTCTGAGCCGGCTCGGGTTCGGCGCTCGCATCTTGCCCGCTGGATGTAGCGGAGTGGGGAGCGCCCTGCTTTACTGTCTCGCTTACAGCTGGTACGGGCGTGGCCGCGGGATGCGGCACCGCAGCCCGGGGAATTGGCGCAGCAGGGGCAACGGGGGGAGTGGTGGTAGCAGTGGTAGGTCCCGGGTTGGCCGGGCGCGTGAAATAACGGCCTTTCCCTGATTGGAAAAGGAGTTTCGCACTGAGCCCCTTGCGCCGTTGTTCGACGGCTTGCTGTTCGGAATCAGGCATGGCGGTTCTCGATTGGTGTGGCGGGAGTGGGATTCACGGTTGGCGCAATCCCGGGAAGTGTTGGCAGCGGCTCGAATTCGTGCTGAAAGAGTTTCGCGTCGAACTCGGGCGGGCGCGGCAACTCGGGCAGCGTCGGGCTCTCCCAATCGATCTTGTCCCAGGTCCGGATCAACATGAGCAGATCGACTTTCTGATTCGGACGCAAACCGAGCACGCGTCGGGTTGCCAGCAGGAACACCAGCATGCGCAACGTGGCGCTGGGGTCGTCTCGCACCGCATCGGGATGCGCCGCTACGGGGAAAAAGGCGCCAGTAGTTGGAATGAACTCGGTATGCAGGGAGTCTTCCATGGGAAAGGCGCGTTGGCCGGGCCGCACGCTGATGTCCTGCCAGATGCGCATGGCATCGAGCGCAATGATCGGCATCATGGCCTCTGGTTGAAAGACCTGGGCGGTCTCGATACGATTCTCCCCCACATAGAACTCCACTCCGAGTTGCTCGGCGTAGTGACCAAGGAGCCGGTGTACTTCCAGGCGCATGCCGGCTGGGGCGGGCGGATCGGCATCGAAGGTGAAGGCCGAGGCGTTGGTGTCCGACTCGTCACCGCATGCCGGGCAGCGGCCCGTCAGGGGATCCAGACGCGTGGCGCAGGCCGGGCAAAACTCGTCTGGCGCCACGCTGGGCAGCGCATCGGACATAGCTCGAGAGGCTTGCGGATCGTCTAGAAGCACCGAATCATCCTCGCATGGCAGGCGCGCGTCCGTGAGCAGGTTCAGGCGACTCGGAGTCGAAGACCATTTCGATCGCGTTGGGCGCAAAAAGCGTGGCGTAGTGCTTGAGCAGGTCGGCGGCCTGAACAGGATCGGCGATGATGAATTCAGCCAGTTCGGCGCGCCGCGCCTCGATATTCGGGATCTCGATCTGATCCAGTGACTGGAGGCGAAGCTCCTGCTCGAGCAGCCGTGCGCAGACTTCGAAGGTAATCCGCGTGGGATAGCCCCGCAGCCAGGCCACCGCGCCATCGTGCAGGAATTCCGCTTCAGCGAGCGCGCGAGGACGGCTCTCCGGATTGGCGCGGATTTTCTGTGCGGCGATCAGGTCGTCACAGCAGGTTGCCAACAGACACAGGGCGAATTTCAGGTAGGAGGCGTGGTTTGGCGCTTCATCACGGAGCGCAACCGTCGGATCGACGGGAATCGCCTCGGTTTGCATGAAATCAGGATGAGCCTGGTCCTGCTGGGCGGCGATGGCCGCGCATAGCGCAGGCGAATCGAACAGGTCCAGTTGCACCTGCTTGAGCTGATTGGCCAGGGAGCCCGGGGCGCGCCAGCTGAGCGAGCCGGTCAGTTGAGGCAGGTGGGCACTGTAATCGGGTTGCGTGACGCGAACGGCAAGGGCGGACATGATGGGCTTCCAGAAATCGGGTAGGGCTTAGAGGGTGGAGGCGGTGGCGGGCATATCGGTGTCAGCCGCGCGCATGAAGCGGCGCAACATGGCGCGCTGCGCCTGTCGGAATCCCGTTGGCGTCATGCCCATCTCATGGGCGATTTGCGGCTCACTTTTATGCGACATGAAACTCTCGACGAAGAGCCGGCGGTCCTGTTCGGGCCAGGTCACCAGGTCCTTGAGGGCCTGGTGCAGGCAACTGCGGCCATCAGGAGGCGGAGCGGGAGCGAAGATTGCAGCGGACATGAGCGACACCAATTAAATCGATACCGATAGTATAAACATGGAAATATCACTTAACAAAAGTGATTTCACCATAACGGTATGGATTAACCAGTCGAGGCTTTTGCCGGGGATCTTGCCGGTGGCGATCTGGTGGCTGGAGGGGTGGCCGGCATCTGTGTCTTGGCCCGGTCGATCACCTGTCGCACATACTGGATCTGGGATTCGAGCACGGATTCTGGCGAGGCCTCCCCCTTCTCGATGGCATCGAGCAGCATTTCCCATTTGGCCGTGGTGGATACGTCGGTGAGCCAGACAGGCAGGCGCCCGATGATGTCGCGCCCCAACGGCATGCTGCGCAATTCGTAGCGCTTGCCATTCTTCTTGGACTCGAGCAGTTTGCGTTTGAGCAGGTTGGCCAGGGTGGGCTGGCGTGTGCGGGCCGTGCCGATCCCCTCTGTTTGCTTGAGCATGGCCCGGTCTTCCTTGGATTTGGCAAAGCGCCAGGCGCCTTCCATGGCACTGATCAGGCTGTCCTCGGTATAGCGCGGCGGGGGCGAGGTCTTGCCTTCTTCGAGTTCCGCGCCCACGGCATGGACCACCTGTCCGACCTGGTAGGCCGAAAGAGCCTCGAAACTGTTGGTGTTGGCGGCGCTCATGAGACGGCTCCTGCTTTCTGGACCTGGGTATGCACCGGCGCCTCGCCAGTCGGCCGGGTCTTGGCCGCCCCTGATTCCTGGTCACCCTCGACGTCACGCCAGCCGTTTTCGAGCACCCGCTTCGAGCTTGCCCGGAATTCGTCGTCGCCAAAGCGCATGGCGACGGCCGCCGTCTGGTATTTGTGGTCGGGATAGAACTGCGCCAGATAACGTTTGGAGATCGTCTCGAAGACCCCTCGTTCGGCCCGCTCGCTCGGTCCGAAATGCGGCATGACCCCGGTAGGAATGATGGCGTAGTGTTCGGAGTCGCCCATCTTCGCATCGGAAAAGGCCTTGGACTTGATCTTGGGATTCGCCCCGGTGGCCACGACCTTGAACTGCTCGGCGAGCGCCGCGATGATCTCGTAGCCTTTCTCGTGCATGGCCTCTGGCAGAAAGCGGCAATCTGTCCCGACGTAGGTGATGGCCTTGTGCTTTTCGTAGAGGTTCTGTGCGGCTTTGGTGACTTCCGCCACGCTCAGGCCGTGCGCCTTGGCCGCCCCGGACTGGAGCGAACCCATGGAAAATGGCAGCGGTGGCGCCTCGGATTTGTCCTCGATCTTGGCTGCGCTGACTTCACCAGCCAGCCCGGACTGAATCTGCGCCACGATGGCCCGAGCCAGGTTCGGATCGATAATGCGTCCGTTCGGGTCAAATCCGGGCTGGTTCTCCGCGCCATGGCGCAGCTCCCACTTGAGGCGCGTGCCATCTGCCATGATGATGACGGGGACGTAGTAGGCCTGGGGCTTGAAGGACTCGATGGCCATGTCGCGAAGCACGACGATGGCCAGCACCGGCGTCTGGACCCGGCCGACCGACATGGTGCGCACGCCCGTGACGACCTGATAGGCCATCGAGGCGTTCATCCCCAGCAGCCAATCCATTTTTTGCCGGGTTTCGGCTGAGGCGCCGCGGCGCATCCATTTCGGATCATTATTCGGCTCGATGGCGCGCACTGCTTCGTCAAGCGCCTCTTCGGTCATGGAGACAATACTTGTGCGTTTGACGTCGGGCGCATAGGGGTCTCGCCCGACAAAGCGGACGAGCTCATCGAAAATCAACTGCCCTTCCCGGTCGATGTCGCATGCGTTAACGAGTGTCTTTGCCTGGAGAATCAGATCGCGCAGCTGCTCGAAGCGCCGGGCCGGCATGGGTTTACCGTCCTTGCCTTTGCGGACCTTGCCCTCTTTGTCGGTTTCAGACTTGGGCTCGAACTTGAAGGGATTGGGGATCAGGGGCAGCACCTCCATCGGCGCGGCATTCTGTTCACGGGTCAGATATCGGCTTGGGGGCAGCATCGTAAGCATGTGCCCGAAGACGCTGCAGACCACATCTCCGCTGGAGAGCCGGAAAATCCCCTCTTTTCCCGCGGAGTCCCGGTTCGTGAGGCTTGCGCGGCGGACGCGGCATAACGCCTCGACCAACTGACGCGCAACATTCGGTTTTTCAGGAATCCAAAGGGTATCGACGGAGCCTCGGGCCATGGGAGCAGCAATTTTGGTGGGAACGATTCAATATTGTGCACGTCGATACGATGAAAACAAAATGATTTTCCGACGTTTTTGGATAAGGGCCGACAACTTCCTTGTGACGGAGGTTGTCGGCCTTACTGCAGCCGGCTATTCCCTCATGGTCAGGCCGTTCTCGAGTTGCACGTCGGCCAAGAGCGCCTCGGCTTGTTCCGGCACAGAGGGCTTCGAGGCTGCCGTATCCGGCGTACCGGTGCCGATCAGCGCACGGGTTTGGGCCCGGCGCTCGCGGCGCCGCTGGTCGTGCTCGAGTGCCTCGAGCGCGGGTTGGCTCAGTTGCTGGTAATACGCCTGTTCGATTTCCTGGGCCTTGACCTTGGCTCGGAACTGATGATCCGGGACGTAGAGCTGCAGTCCCTGGGAGGCGACGAGAAGCTCGATGAAGCGGCGACGGCCCTCGGTGGTTTCCGGCAAGGCAATGGTCAGTCGTGACTGATTCGACTCGTTGCGCCGGGCTGACTTCGTAGAGAATTTCACGGGATAATCCGTTGGCTGGCTGTCCGGGTGCTCTCGCAGCCAGGCTTCCTTGTCCACGGCGACCGCGGCCCGCAAGGACCGCCGGATACGCTCCTTCTCTTCCTTGGGAACCATCCAGATAATGGCGTTGTTGCGAGGGGAGACGAAAAACCGGTCAACGATCTTGTTGTCGCCTGGCTCGAGAAGCGCGCCGCGAATCGATGTGAAGTAGCCCCCGTGCCCGCTTTGCTCGCCCACGGTCTCCACTTGGCTGAACGTCCAGTCGATCAATGCGTTGATCGAACTGTGATGATGCAGCCGAACCGGGAAATTGTTGATCATCCGCAAGCCATGCATACCCCGCACACGATTCAGTTCGATCGCCCGATGGGTGGCGCCCGTCTCGTCCGTGTAGAGGATGGGAGATCCCATCCTCGCTTCACGCGCCCACTGTCCCGCCTGGTAGATGTTGCCCACCAGAAGCGACTTTGAGAGGGTGACGGTCTGAGGGTGGTGCATGTCGAACGCTCGTTGCATCCTGCGCAGATCCCCCGAGAAGATGTTCGGGTCCACGTCGATCATGTGAAAGGTGGGCGGTTTGCCAGCCATCTTGAAGAGCAGCGCCCCTGAGAGCACGATTTCCTTCTCATCGGAGGGAGAGATGAAATGGAACTTCCAGTGCGAGAGCAGCGACTCGTTTCCTGGTTTGGGCAGTCGGATGTTGGTGAGCACCAGGGTCTTGCCGGCAAAATGCTCGGAGAGCAGCGACAAGCCACGTTGCTCTGGACGTCGAACCCAGATGGACACGCCCGGGACGAGTTTGGAGATGACTTTCTCCATGAAAAGCATCCGATGGTGCGCTTCCTTGACCGGGTTGGCTTCGGATGAAGCCAGTGCGGCCTCTATGGTTGGCAGATTGATGCCAGGCAGGGCAATGGCCTGCTGGGCACGTAGGACGGCTGAGCCGGATTGAGTCAATTTGGCCGTGTCAAGCAGTTCAATGCCTTCCTTGACCGAGCCCCAGACGCGTTCAAACCGCTTGATCATCCAACTGTCCTGGCGCAGACCACTGAGGGTGCCACGGTCTCGAAAGACGGCGCCCGCCCCGTGATCATGTTGGCGAATGGCCTCATCGAGGTCCACAGTGTAGACCTGGGCGGTACGCCGGCGGGCATCCACGCTCCAGAGCTTGGCTGTCTTGCCCGAGCGTGAAATCAGCGCCATGAAGCGTTGCGTCTGACGGGTACCCTGGATGCGAGCGGAAATGCCCACCCAGTGCGCGCCGATGGACTCGAAGCCTTTTTTCGGGCGATTCTTCCAGTCCAGGTCGGTGCGGATCGAGACGGCCTCGCTCTCATTGCGCTCGGAACTATCGCGTTCGTCCTCATCGAAGTCCGCATTCTCGCCATTGACCAGCGCCTGCGCGGGCAGATAGCTCGCCAGATGAGACAGCAGGCTGTGTGCCCAGAGATTCTTCTGCGTTTCCGGCGGCAGACGTTTTTCCATATCCAGGAAATTGGAGAAGATGTACGATCCCGGGGTGTCGATCACAGCCAGGGGCTGTTCGCGTTTCACACGTTCATCGGCAAGCAGTGCCTGGCTCGATTGCGCGATTCGTTCGCAGACCCGCGCCCAGCTCCACGGCTGGTAGTCGACCTGATGAGTGACCACGCGCGTGTAGACGGGACCGTCAAACGCTGAGAGCGCATCGAGATTTTCGGTCGGGCCCCAGGCCAGCTTCTGTTTGATGGTGCTGGCACGCCAGTCGCGCAAGGGAATGGCGTCGGAGTCCTGAGTCAGCTCGTTTTCCAACAAGGCATCTTCGTAGGCGATCCGGAGATCTTCGTAGACCTTGTCTTGCTGCGCCGGCGTAAGCAGGATGACGCGCTGAGTAAGGAAGTTCGCCAGGCCCGCGGCGTCCTTGAGCCGCGAGGACGTGATTTCCAGGCGCGAAGCGATCGCCGGGTTCTCCAGCAAGTATTCCTGGCAGACCTTGTCCCCCGTGCGATTGAGAAGGTCCGGGACATCGTTGATCAGCGCCGCGTTCTCGCGTGAAGACCGGATGTTGGCCGAGAGGTCCGTCAGCTTTCGGTTTTGCATCATGATCGAGCGCATTTCGGATTTGAGCCCGTTGGTCATGATGGAAATGCGCGGCGGCGTCACCTGATCGAAGCGGTTGACGCGCCCGAAGAGCTGGATGCGGTTGGCGGGATTCTCATCAGGCTGGATTTCCAGCAAGTGGCGCTGTCGCGTATCGGCGAAGCGCGGCGAGGCGTGCATGGACACTCCTGTTGCCGCCCGTTTGTTGATGATCGCCACGTCGGTGCGCCCGGCATTGAAATCGGCCACCGTGCGGGTCACGTCGATTTTCTTTCGAGCGCGCTTCTCGAGTCGGACCAGCTTCGAGGGATCAATCCCCTCTTCGGAATCCGTGTCGGGTTGATGCAAGGAGAACATCCGCCCGGAGATCTCTCCCACGGTCAGACCCCGGCGCTGAAGCTTTTCGCGGATCGAGTCGATCGGTGAGATCGACAAGCGTGGCAGTTGCGCAATTTTTTCGTTGATGGCGAGAATGCCTTTTTCGTACTTCTCCACCATCTCCGCGGTGATGCCAGGCAGACTCTCCAGGTCGATGTGGGCGCTCAGCGTTTGTTCTTCATCACCGGTGGTGCCCAAGGGTTCGTCCGGGTCATGAATTTCAGTGACCCGGATACCGCCAAGACGCCCGACCAAGTTTCGCATCAGATCCTGGATCGTGGGGATTCGAATAGCCTGGACGATATCGGCTGGCTGTGCGTTGGCATCGAGCAACTCGCCCAGCGTACGGACACGCTGAGCTTCCTCGGCATCCTCCGGAGACTCACCCCGGGCATCGCGTTCGCGAAGCGCGACGATTTCCGCGCGCACCCGCGCGATTTCCTCGTTGATCTGCGCCTTGACAAACGTCTCCCCTGTTTCATCGAGCACAATGACCGAGCGACGGCCTTCCTGGACGTCTTCGATGGCTTTGTCCACGGCGTGATCGACGGCCAGCGCGGCCATACAGCGGCGCATGACCGAGTAGATCGCCCCACCGGTGCCGAAGGAAGAGGTGAACATACGCGGCTTGGTCGTGTTCTCGATTTGGGCGGCCTCGTCGTTTTGCGCGGCGGCCTGTCGCGCGTCGTGTTCAAGACGATGGATGTCGTCGTGGGCCTGGCGTGCGGCCTCCAGATCCTGACGGGTGTCGTTGTTCAGACGCTGAAGCATGTGATTGATGTCGCCGGAGATCAGTGACATCATGCCCAGAATCTCGGAGAGCTGGGCCTGGATCTGGACGTTGCGCTCACGATGCTTTTCGTCAACTTCGATGACGAAGTCAATTTTGGACAGATCGTGCTCACGCCGGATGAAGGCGCCGTCGGTAGCCAGCATGGAGGAGAAGACTTCCCCGAAAGCGCCGTTGGAGGACTTCATCGATTGCGCAAGCTGGGCCAAATTGACGGACTCTGGCATGGCCTTGCGGTAAATATGCAGGTTATTGGCCGTTTTGGCCCAGGTGGCGGAGGAATACAACACGCCCCAGGACTGATCGAGCATGCCGTTCAGGTTGTTGGCGACGTTGGAGTCCGAGCCCGCGGCGATGTGCGATTCATCGGCAATGACGAGGGCATCGCGCGCCTGTTCACGCAGCCAGGCTGCCTTGTCCGATTCCTGGGCGTTGATCTGGGAGTACGTCGTGAAGATAATGTTTGCGTTATGCGGTTCGCCATTGAGATGACGACGCATCGTGGCCGGAGCAAGCGGTTCGGCCAGCACATCGCCCTCACCCATGATGTCCAGGATCGCCCCGTCACTATTGGTGATCAACGGCCGCACCCTATCCCATTCCTTGATATCCTTGAGATCGCGGGCGAAATCGGAAAACAGATTGCACTTGTCCGTGATGAAGATGATCTTCCGGTTCTGGCGCATGGCCCAGACGGCCGTGGCGGCAATCACGCGCCCCTTGCCGATTCCGGTTTCATCGCCGAGGATGAAACCCTTGCCGCTGTAGATCCGGTGAAAAATCAGGCTGGCCGCATCGACCTGTTCGGCGGAGAACCGCTCGGCCAACACCTCCTGGGACAACCCCATTTCTTCGCAGAAGAATTGGTCGATTGGTCCATGCGAGGCCTCGACGCGCGACAGGGCCAGGGAGATGGGCGCCTGAAGGTTCTTGGGCACCATCGTGGAGGAAGGCGAGGCTTTCGAACGAGACAGATAGGGGCGCTGGAAGCGGTTGTCAGTCTTGGACTCGGATGCCTTGGGCGCGGCGCTCAAGTCCTCTTTTTTACCCAGTACTCGCAATGTCTCGTCGACCAGGACCTTGAGATCTTCCCATCCTGTCAATGTCACGACCGGGGAAGGATCCAAGGCGGGCTGTTCCCCGTTTTTGCGCAGGATCGCCAAGTAAACGGGCAGTTCCGTCAGTGAAAGCCAGGGTGGGATGCAGACGGTGCGCAGCACCGAGGTGTTTTGTGCAAGCGGCGCGCTCGCCAGATCATCCTGGCTGCCCGCGGTAACGATGCACAGACCGTTGGCGGCGATGCTGTCGATGAATTCCTGGACCTGCGCCTTGGGCGTATTGCGGGAAATTCGCATATAGCCGCCCTCGCAATCGTAGACGGCATCGGCGGTCTGGCCTGAGCCGATGTTCGACCACGTGGGCTGGATGGAGGCCTCGGCATCCCAGGCATCCGTGTCCTGTCCCGCCACGAAAACATGGGTGGACTCGGGGAGCAGGCCGAAACCGAACGGCGGGATTTTGCCGTCCAGACGCAAGGTGGCGCACGTGGCCAGCAGTCGCTGGGCCTGGACGGCCACCGGCGCGGGAACGAACGGCGTCACGGTACTGTCCGGCGCCAGCGCGGCGCGCCCGGGCATCATCTCCTGAAAGTACGTGGCATCGGCGCTGGCCTGGTGCGGGGTTCCCCGCTCCATCAACGTCGCAAGCAGAGCGCTGTCGATGGCCCGGGCCAGCATACCTCGCTCGTCGGGTGAAAGGTCCTGCTTGCTCTTGCCGAATACCGTGGCCGCAAAGCGCAGGAGGTCTTCTTCCTTTTGGGCTTCGCCCTTCTCGCAGGCACGCAGCAACCCCGCGGCGCAGGCTCGCAATTGAGTTTCGTTTTCGGCGTGCAGGAACAGGTGAGCGGGCAGTCCGGCGTCTTCTCGTTCGATCTTGTCCTCGTCGGTGACATAGAAGCGTCCCGTAATGTTTTCGAAGACGCGCTGGCTGCGTTCGTTGCGCCCCAGATATTCCGAACGGTTCAGGATGTCCAGGAGGTTTTCTGCCTGTTCGCCGGTTTGAGTCTGGTCAACCACGGCGTCCAGAGAGCCCTGGCTGTTGCGGGTCGCCATTTCGTCAAAGTCCAGGAAATAGTCCTGGCTATCCATTTCCTCGAATCTGGCATTGGGCCAGATCGAATGAAACTGGCTTGCATAGATCTGTTCCCCGGGCGCGCAGGTGTGAATCAGGCTGGCGCCAGAGGGGGAGGCCTGGAAGCGCAGGCCATGAATGTCCTGGCGCCGGCGCAGCGTACCGGCCAACACCTTGTAGTATTCCGGGCTGCGCGGGCGAACCCCTCGAATGACCGCAACCAAACGTCCCTGGAAATAGCCGGCAAGCAGCCTGGCCCCGTTATCGTCATGCAGGTTGATCCAGTTGGACTTGAATCGCTTGGCCATGATGGGTCTCATTTTGAAGATATGGTTATGACGTAAATGCCGGATAGCCCGGGTTGAAACGCAACAAGGGCAGGAACAGGGGGTGCCTGGTCCTGCCCTTGGGTTGCGTGAGTCTTACCTCACGCGGGTCGGAGAGAAAAGCCCTGATTAGGCCTTGGGGCGGGCCCCGGCGACGGCCTGTTCGGCCGAAGCGCCTTCTTCCTGCGCGGCGTCCTCGCCGTGCTGCTCGGTATCGCTGGTCTTGGCGCGCAGGGCTTCGAATTCCTGCTGCACGCTGGCGACCCAGGCGACCTGTGCGCCGAAATCACGCACGATCTTGCCGTTGACCTTGAGGTCGTTGCCGGCGGAGTCCTTGACGACCGTCACTTCGGGCAGGGCCGGCGCGCGCACAAACGAACCCTTGCCGAAGACGGGGTTGTTCTGTTCGTCGTATTCGGTCGGCAGGCGCACGATCGAATTGATGTAGAACTCGCCAGGCTTGTTCTTGTTGGGTTCACGGTACAGGCCGATCTGGATGGGCACTTCCTTGCCGGTGACCTTTTCCTCGCCCGCGTCGTACTGCGTGAGCAGGTGTTCACGGATCGAGGCAAGCAGGCGCATGCCGTTGAAGTTGGGCTGGTCGCCAACCAGGCTTACGCGCACGGCGTAGTCATAGGCGTCGTTGGGGTCGGAGAGGATGATGCTCAGTTCCTTGCCGCTGGTCGTATCCGCCTTCGTGTCGTTTTCCGTGTAGGTCTTCACGTCGAAGATGCGAGCCGACTTGATGAAGCCGGACAGGTTAATCGGTGCGGAGGACTTGCCTTCGGGGATATGGTAGGACGCTTCCTTCGTTTCCGGGTTGTAGAGGCGGATGTTGGGAACGGGCAGCTTTTCGTTCTTGGAGCCAAAAACGATCTGCGCGTTCAGACGGGGGCGGAAGTTGCCGCCAGAGGTGGTCAAAGCCATGGTGAAGCTCCATCAAAAGGTGACCGCCATCGCGGTCGTTGTGTTGATCCCCTCGCGGGGCCTCAAAACTCGAATTGATGTAATCGTAAACTACCGTATCGGAAACGCAAAAGCAAAAATCCTACAACCCATCTTATTCAGCTTAAATTCAGGAAAAATTTCGCACTCGGGCGCGAGCCCCGGGTTGCGCTCAGGCAGCCTCACGATCCGGCCCGTGTTCCGTCTCGTTCTCAATGGGGGCATCGGGCTGTGGATTCATAAAGTTTTCCTCGAACCACTGGTCGGCCTGGGCCTTGATATTCTTGGCGGTGGCGGTGCGGGGGGACTCGATGAGGAACGCCTCGGGGTCCAGGCCCTTTTCGGATAGGGCGATAAAGGCTTTGCCAGGGTCCACCTTGGTCATTTTGCGATACGGCTTGACGTCCTCGTTCAGCGCCTTGAGGCGGCGGACAAGCGCGTCGGTGTCGTACTTTGTCTGGGTTTCCTTGGTTTGTACGGCATCGAACCCATCTTCTCCAAGCGCCTCGAAAATGGCCGTTTCGTCGAGTTTGACGGGGGCGGTGATCGTCAGGATGTTGGGGAATACGATGGCCTGACCATCGAAGCGCAATCCCTCGACGTTGAGCTTCTCGAACAGTTCCGCCTGATAGACCTCCTTGGCCTTGTCCAGCCTGGCGGCCATGGCCTTGATCGTGGCCAGCTTGGCGGCGAGATCCATGTAGCTGGGATCCATGGTCTCGGGCAGGATCATTTTTTCACGCTGGACGTAGCGCGGCACCCGCCCGGCGAGCATCTCGCTCCAATAATAGTCACCCGCCTGACGAATCAGGTCGCAAATCTCCGGATCGATGGTGATGAAATCCTTTTTCAAGGTCCAGGTCGCCCAGTTCAACTGACTGAGCATCGCGCCGGTCAACTCGATCCCCTGTTCCTCGCATAGCATGGCGCCCATGTGAAGCTGGCACATGTATTGAAAGGCGATCTTGTCGTGCTCGTCGACCTCGGTAGGCGCTTTGTAGTCGACCAAAATCCGGCCGCGAAGCTCTACGGGCGCATCGCCCTGCAGAATCGTCGTGGGCTGCAGCATGCGGACCAGTTCATCCGGGGAGTACCGCATCCAGGCCCTCTGGCCCTGGGCTCGCGTAAGTTTCTCAAAGGCGACCTCGTCCCGTACCGCGCCAATATCCGCATAAAACATTTGAGCGTGCATGGGTTCGGTGTCATGGCCGCGGCGGGTGACTCCAGTCGAAGGGCTGGGGGTCTGGCGTAGCAGTTTGCCCATCGCCCAGTCGTGGGCGCTTTGCTCGTGATCGGCGCGTTGCCCCAGGTAATTGCGAACCAGCACACCAATTTCGCTGCCACCAATTCCGCCAGCGCGAATCATGTGCCACATGGCTTCATTGGGCATCACATTGGCGACGTAATCGATCCATTGTGTTGCGTCGCTCGCCTCGATCACATCGCGCTGAGGCAGCGTATCCATCTTTTCGCGCATCTTTTTCTTGAGTTCGATAATCTCGTCGTCTTGCCAGATCTTGGTCATGAGTGTTTTCCGGTGAAATTCAATCTTGCCTATGGTCTAATTGATAATACGCAACCGATAGCGTAGAAGTCAATTAATACTATTCACTCTGGATCATGCCCCCAACCTCCTCCCATTCCTCCAGTTCATTCGATCGCGATCCCATTCTCACCGATGAGGACCGGGCTCGAATCCTGGATGCAACCGATATCGTCTCGATCATCGGCGAGATCGTTGAATTACGGCCAAAGGGCAAGGAATATGTGGGGCTCTGCCCTTTTCACGATGACTCGCATCCGTCAATGAACGTCAATGCGGAAAAAGGCGTCTATTCCTGTTGGGCCTGCGATGCGGGCCGGGCGGGCAGCCGCGGCGGGGACGCGGTGACGTTTGTCCAGAAGTATTTCGGCCTGTCTTTTTCCGAAGCCATGGCATACCTGGCGGACCGGGCCGGCATCGTGCGTCCCGAGGTCTTGCGAAGCGCCGACCCAGGGCGCCGAGTGCTGTATCGCCCCGTCAATCGTCCAGCCCCGGTGGGAGCCGCCGCAGGCGGGCCCCGCGTCCCGACGCCGCAAGGCCCCACGTTGGCGCAGATCGACTTGGGTGCGAATGCGCAGGGGCTCTTGGCCTTGAATCGTCAGGCCCAGGGCTTTTATCGCCAAAGTCTTGACGCATCCGATGAGGCCAGGCGCTATCTGTTTGAACAGCGTGGTTTATCGCCGGCCATTATGGAGCGATACCTGATTGGCTATGCCCCACGAGGTTTCACCCCTCTTGAGAACACGCTGCCAGATTATCTGACGAGCCAGGCCGTTATCGATGCGGGACTGGTCAATGAGCGGCTGACAAAGGACGGCACCCGAAAATGGCGCAAGGACTTTTTCAATGACCGGATCACCTTCGGGATCCGCGACGAGCGCGGCAATGTGATCGGATTTGGTGCCAGGAGGATGGACCGGGCCGATAAATCCGGATTCGGGCCAAAGTACCTGAACACTCCGGAGACCGCGGTCTTTCATAAGGGGAAGAACCTCTTTGGCCTCTATGAGGCGCAGGCCGGGATGGCGCGGGAAGGTTGCGCGCTGGTCTGCGAGGGATATATGGATGTCATCGCTTTGGCCAATGCCGGCATCGACCATGCGGTGGCCGCCATGGGAACGGCGCTGACAGGCGAGCACGCCAGACTGCTTTTGCGAATCGTTCCGCGTCTGGTGTTTTGTCTGGACGGGGATGCCGCGGGTCAGAACGGCATGCTCAGGGGCCTGATGGCCCTGATGCCGGAACTTGAACGTCCGGAGCAGATTGCCTTTGTGGTGTTGGATCCCGGTAAGGATCCGGATGAGCAGGTGCGGGAACAAGGCGCCGAGGCTTTTCGTAAGCGGCTGGGCCAGCCAATCGGGCTGCTCGGCTTCCTGGATCGAATTTTTACCGAACCGGTCACGCCCGGGGCCGAACAGGCGCAGGCTCGGGCGCAACAGATCGATGCCTTGATCAAAGCCATGCCGCAATTTCCCGAGCTCGGCGAAACACTGCGTCGCCGCGCGACCCGTTGGTGCGCCGGACAGGTTGGCGCCCGTCCCGCGTTGCGAGCCAGGGGCTCCTACCGGATCAATACACCGGAACAACGGCTCTGGCAGGCCGTGCGCGCATGTCCTCGGGTTGCCGGCGCGATGCGCGAGGAAATCCTGAATTGGGCGCAGTCCCAGTCCCAGACACGGGAGCCTGCTTTTGTCACGTGGCTCGCGCAGTACGACGTGGCCTTGCGCCAAGGGTTTGAGCGCCCGGCGAATCTGCCTGAGCGTTTCCGCGAGGGCCAGGCCGACGTCGTTCGGGCCGCCCTGTCGATTTTGGCTCACCACCTTGCCACGACTGAAAGAGACCGCTTGTCGCGCCAATCGAAAAATCGTTTTGCCGTTCCGGGATAAGTTGCTACGATAAGAATCAACTATCTGGTATTCACGGAAACGGAAAGCATTTTCAATCACTTGCAATCGATATGGCGTTGATCAGCACACCTGTCCACGAGCCGCAAGTTTATTCGGCCAACTCGCGCATCCCTGTCGCGGGCGTTCTGACCGATACGATCTCCGAGACGCTGTTCAATGACGCGCCGGCGCTGCATCGCGTGGCCTTCGAACGTCGTCTGCTGCATCGTCTCAGGGGGTATCTGGAGGCCGTCCAGGATCAGATGCTCAACGGCATGCTCTCCGAGGGGCAGGTCCAGCTGCGGCTATCGAAGCTCGATCAGTGGCTCAACGGCCGGCTCTCCGGACGCAATCTCCTGGCTTTGGTAAGAGATGCGGAGACGCGCTTTCCTTCCTTGATCGAACTCATGCCCCGGGTGCTCTCCCAACGTTACGAGGAAGTGCGCGTTGCCCGGATCTGGGCCTCGCTCCTGAATGCCAACGCGCTCAAGCACTTGCGATCGGCCATCGCCGCCGAGCGCGAGATCGCCGATCCCGATTTCATGGAGCTCTAGTCATGGGTGTATTCCGGTTCATCTTCTCACCTTATATCCGGGCTGGACGCGACCTGAGACGGTCCGCGCAAAACATCAGGGCGCTTACCGCACAGATCAAGAATACGGCGGCTGGCGAAGGGGGCGCCGCGGTGCTCATTGATGCGCCCGACAGTCAAGCTGCGTTCGAGGCGTTGTTCATCCATAACAAGTGGACGCCGGAACGGCTGATCGCCCAGCGTCGGGCGGTTCGTCGAGCGAAGTGGACCGCGCTTTGTCTGTTTTGGATCGGATTTTGCGTTGCGCTTGCCATGGCCATATTTCTCCATGAACGCTACGTATTGCTCTTTGGCATGGGATTTGCCTGTTTTTTCACCTTCTTCATGGGCGTGCAGATCCTTCGTTATGCGCTCTATCAGGCCCAGATCGACTTGCGCACGCTGCTGACCTTCAAGGAGTTTCTGGGGCGAGCGGACATCTTCAAGCGGATCCTGTCATGACAAGGTATCGGTGCAATCTGATTGCGGGCATCAGCCTTTGGCTACTGTGCACGCAAGGAGCGTGGGCGGCGGCGTCCGCGCCGGCCGGCCCTTCTCGTCACATTGTTTTGCCCGATCATATTCCCGCGCAGTGCGTCACCGACGCCGCGCAGCGCTATCAGGTGCCGGAAGTTGCGCTTCTTGCCATTCTCAAGCAGGAGTCAGGCGGCCAGGCCGGGATCAATCATCGCAACAGCAACGGCAGCATCGACTGGGGCCCGGCGCAATTGAACTCCCGTTCCTGGGGCCGCGTAATGCGGGATCGATATGGCATCAGCCCGCAGGCGCTGACCAATAACATGTGTCAGGCCATCATGGCGCAAGCCTATGTGCTGCGCAGCGAGTGGGATGCTTGTCGCAAAGACGGGCAAAAGTCGATCTGGTGCGCCATCGCGCGCTACCACTCCCCGACGCCCGCGCTCCAGGAGAAATATGTCCGGCATGTCTGGGAAAAATACCAATCGATGATGGCGCGGGGGCATTTCTGATGGCGCGCGGCGCGAACGGACAACAGGAAAACGGCCCCTTGACGTGGGTGGCGCTCATCGTAGTGGTCCTGCTCATCATGGGGACCATGCTCTGGCTGGTCGCCTCGACCTACATCGTTTTCTACTTTTCCCCGATTTTTCATTTTTTCGGACGGGTGTGGTCGATCCTTCCAGGGCAGCCCGCGCGGGCGAACATGCACGACATCGATACGCTCTATGTGCTGTTTCGCTACCACTCTGCAAGCGTGGTCTTCTCCGATTGGGTCTATTACATCAATCTATGCCTCAAGCCCTGGTCCCTGATCTGGCTGCCGCTTGCGGCCCTCTTGTATGTGCGACAGGTTCGATCCATCGCGAACCGGCGCGTCAATAAGAAAGTGACCCCGGAATCGTTGGCTCACGACATGATCAAGGTGTTCTCCGATAACGCCCCGGTTGTCGCGCTGCAATCCCAGATCGTGGCGGGCAAGCTGCCCGGCTGGCGCCGACAGACGTTTCCCGTCGAGACCCTGGAAGCGGCGCGCTACCAGCGCCAGCCGATTTTGGTTCCCGATGCGCAGCGTGGCGGGTTGCGCGTGGATGAGGCGCGGCTGCGTGGATATCTGCTGCGGACCCGCGCGTGGAAGGATGCGTCAGGAACGAAACTGCGCGAATCACCGCTGCTAGGTCGCCAGATTGTCGACTTGAATACGGACGGAAAGCGCAAGGATGTGGTTTTCGCCGATCGGCTCAGCCCGGTTGGCAAAGCGATTTTCGCGTTTCTCGCTCCCTATGCCTTCGGTTCAGCCAAAGGGAAGAAACTCAGCCTGACTGTCAAGGATGCGCTGAACTATTCCGCCTATGGGTCGGCTTCTGGGATGGCCAATCTTTCCGTGCCCCAGGTCGCCCAGGCATTTAAAGCGTATCGGGCTCACCCCCTTGCACAAAAGCTCGCCCGTCTGCATCACTGGGAATACACCTATTTGTACGCGCTGCTGCGCTATGCGCGCCGCAACGGCAAGATCGGCACGTGGTCCACGCTCTGGCTCAAGCCCATGAACCGGGTCCTTTTTTACGTCCTCAATACGGAGGGCCGTGCCACGCCGCATTCGGAGGCGTCGCTGGCCTTTAGCCAGTATCAGTTCGAGATTGGCGCGGCGCGCATGGGCCGACTGCCTATGCGGGTGGACAAATCCCCATCAATATTTGTGGATGCGACGATCAAATCCTACGTCGAGGAATGGGAGACCTGGCGCGAAGGCGAAGACCCGGATAGCGACAAATGGTGGCAATCCGATGAATTCGATCCCGTATCCAGCGCCAATAACGCCGGGTTGGTCGAGGCCTTGCGCGCCATGGGCACCATGCCGGATTTACCTAAGGAGCAGGCTTCATGAGCCAACGTATCGGTCCTCTATCCATTACTGTCCTGCGCGCGGGACACGTCATGCTGGAGAGCAGCGCCATGACCTCGAGCCGGCGCTATGTGGGAGAGCTTGCGCATGTCCTGCGTAACGCCAGCTTTTTCACGACAAAGGCTGGCTCGGGTCGTGTTTATCTGCGGTTTGCGATAGGCGATCCCTACCGCCCCAGGCGTACACCGCACGATGAGGAGGCATTCGTTGTGGATTTCGGTCTGATGGCTGAGACTCGAGCCGCGCGAATCGAACGCCGGTTCTACCTGAGTCTGAGAGAGCCAGGCGCGGCCAGGCAGCCCAGTCGGCTGGCTTGGGGGCTTTGGGCCGCGGTGCTTTCCCTGTGTGTCGCCACGGGCGTGCTGGCGCTGACTGCCATGGCGGTTCTGGGGCTTTTCAAGTCTTTTTTTGGCGGAATCGACACTAGCGCGCCGCCTCGGCCACAACCTGCCCTGACAAGGCCGGTTCCGGCAGTGCCGAGGCTCAGTCGCCTGAGTCTGCAAAACGTTCATGCGCTTGCTCCGAAGGTGGGCATTGCCATGCACACGAACCGCACCATCCTGACGCAGGCGGTGCCCTTTTATATATTCAGCCGGCCTGATGGACGGTGCGAGGACTGCGCGCGCATCGTTGCGCAAGCGCAGGCGACCCCGGCGCCGTACCTGCCGATCCTGATGCCGGCGGGTTTGGACGGGGATATGGCTTCGGCGCTACGCGTGGGGTTGTCCTACTGTAGTGCCACCCCGGATGTGTCCTGGGAGAAATGGGCGGACAACCTCGAGACACTCAAGCGCCTGCCTAAACCCGAACAGCGTTGCAAGTGGATGGACCGGGCCCGGGTCTCGGACATGCTCGTCAAGACGTTCAACGTCCCGGCCAAGGCCTGGCCGATGGTCGTCGCCCCCAATGGGCGCGTGCATTACGGGGCCTGGCCGGATGCACAGGGGCTGCGTCTTTGGCTGCTCGATAACACACATTGAGCGAGCATATCGTGGACGATCAGACCCTGTCCGTTGTGGATAAGCTGAACCGCTACCTGGCCGACGTGCAGCGCGGTCTCGTCGCGGTGGGGCTGCGCCGGCAGATGACCCCCGAGATTTGGGAACGCGCCCATCATGTCCTGATCCAGGGTGGACTTGAAGAACTCGAACAGCTTTGGCGTGGCGTCGCCAGTCAGTCCTTGGGGTTGCTGGCCGGCTCCAGCGCCATGGGCGGACAGGCCGTCGAGGCTTTCGGACAGATACAGGCCCAAGCCTACCTGGACCGTCGTGATTCCCAGGACATGCCAAGCCGTGCGGCGGTGCCTGTGTTGCGCGGGCATCGGGACGGCTTGTTTGCCTGGGTTGAAAAGGGCCGCGGATTTTCTGAAGGCGATGATCTGTCGCAAGTCGGGAGTTCCATGCTGACAGAGCCCGCCTTGCGTGCGGTGGCTGCTTCGCCCTTTCTTGCGGCCACCCAGGTGCTCATTGAGGTCATGGGGATATTTTCCTCGCCAGATGAGACCCGCTCACCAATCCAATCTTCATTGACCCAACCAAAAGGATAGCTTCATGCCATCGGACCTGGAACGCGCCCGCGCCCTCATTGTTGAACATCGCCGCACCAGTGTGGCCTTTCTCAAGCAGCAGCTCATGCTCTCGGAGAACAAGATCCAGCGCCTGCTGCGCGAGCTCGAGCGCGAGGGGGTCATTTCAGCTGTGGGGCCGGGCGGCGTGCGCACGATTCTGGTTTGAGGGTTCGGTAGTAGGAGTACGCCATGGAAACACCGCGGATTGAATCGCAAAATGAGATTTCCCTGAATCGGCAAATTGCCGATGTCAGGCCGTGGGGCGAGCGCGCGCAGGAATGGCTGTCGCATCCCGTGAATTTCCTTTTTCTTGGCGTGCCTTTGCTCGGTCTGGCCATTGTGGTGCCCGTGACGATGCCAATTTGCGTGTTGCTCTATTTGATCGCGCACCTGAGCGTGATGGGCATCAAGATGTACCTGCCTTACCGCTACCCGGCTCATGCCGGGAAAGGCGGCGATGGCAAACCCGGCGAGGGCATCATGATGGTGGGGGCCGTGCGCGCCAAGTCGCCTCTGGAGGCCTTCAAACAATGCTGGCTGTCGGACGATGACCTGCGCAAGCACTGGCTCATCATGGGCTCGACCGGTTCGGGAAAATCCGAGGCGCTGAAAGGAATTTTCTATAACGCATTGTGCTGGGGGTCTGGCTTCTTCTGCGCCGATGGCAAGGCTGACAACAAGTTGCCCATCGAAGGATTCACGATGGCGCTGGCCTTCGCCAGGGACGACGATATCCTGTCGTTGAATTTTTTGCTGGGCGGGAAAACCCCGCAGCAGGTGGCGCGTTCACGTCGGCGGCGCTCCAATGGTTTGAATCCCTTCTCTGGCAGCGATGCGGATACCCTGATCCAGATGGGTGCAAACCTGCTGCCCAAGGCCGAAGGGGACGGAAAGTCCTGGCAGGAGAAGGCGCTGGCGGTCTGGCGCGCAGTTGTGACAGCCCTGTGCTACAAGCGCGATACCCAGGATATGCCGCTGTCGGTGGCGACCATCATCGATTATCTGGCCCTGCCAAAGATCGAGGAACTTTACATCGAGGGCTACAAGGAAGCCCAGGAGAATGCCGAAGGCTCGTGGTCCTATGGATTCACTGGGATCAAGGCTTATTTGGAGTCGGGTTGCCCGGCGTACCAGGTTGAGAAGTTGCTCAAGAAGCATGGATTGGCAGATGGCGGGATGGCGCAAATGCCGGGAATGGGTGGACGTCGCCCGGGAGGCGGGCGCGAGACGGAGCAAGACCCCGCTTCCTACGAACAGCACGGTTACCGGGTCGGACAGCTCATGCCGGTGCTCACGCTGCTGGACAAGACCTACGGCTATATTTTTCGCGCGCCCTTCTCGGAGATCGACATGATCGATGTGGCGCTGCACAACCGCATCCTGTTCCTGTTGATCCCTTCCCTGGAGAAATCTTCCCAGGAGGCCGAAAACCTGGGTAAGCTCGCCATTGCCTGTCTGCGTGTCATGATGGCGCGCAACCTGGGGGCGGATACGGAGGGCACGGCCGAGGAGCTGATCGACTCCAAGGCAACCGCTGCGCCCTACCCCTATATCGTGGCGCTCGATGAGCTCGGCTACTACTTTTCCGATGGGATCGCGGTGATGTTCGCCCAGGCCCGCTCTCTGGGTATCTCAATGATTGCCGCGGCGCAGGACCTGGAGAAGTTGACCGAGGGCTCGCGCCAGGCTGAGGCCGGCGCGATGATCGGCAACACCGTCAACAAGATCTTCATGAAGATCGATGATGCCGGCAAGACCTTGAAGCTCGTCCAGGATACAGTTGGCAAGGCCTCGGTGGCCACTTTCGGCGGTTACGAGTCTCAAGGCGGGGGCTTCAAGCGAAACGACAACGTGGGTGTGTCCGAGCGGGACAAGGTGACGTACCAGGAGCTGCAAAGCTACAAACCCGGCCAAGCGCTTGTCAATACCCTGGGCAATACCCAGCGGGTGGCGACCTTCTATATGGGGGACTGGCTGCGGAAATTGAACAACCGGTCGACGCACATTAATCGGTTCATGCAGATTTACCCGCCCACGCCGGATGAAATCGAACGCAATACGGTTTCGGTGGCAACGGCCAAGGATGTACAGAAGATCGCAGCGGGTACGCATCTGATGCGTGTGCTCAAGGGGGACCTGCCTGTGCCACCCCCCGCGCCGAATCTTCCGGTCTTTATGGAGCTATCCCGCCTGATCCGCGAGCTCAATGCCCAGGCGAGCGGGATCGCGCCAGTCGAACGTGGGATCGTGCTTTACCTTGGGCTCAAGGCCTGGCTCGCCCGCGGCGCAAATACCTCGTCTGTCGCGCAAACCGAAGAGGGCATAGCGTTGCCGGCTGAGGATGTGCCGGCTTCGGCTGAGTTGCTGCTCCAGGCAGAATCCAGTGGGTTGGCCCAGGCGCTCGATGAGCACGGCCTGCCCGATCCGTTGGCCTTGATCCGTAAGCCGGTGCGCAGCATCCTTGCGCCTAACGGGGAGGAAATGCCCATCAGGCGGAGACCGGCCGTGCTGACCGAGCCGACGGATGTCGGCGGGGATATGCCCTTTGATTTCGGCGTTTCCGACTTGAGCGAGGACAGCATCGACGATATCCTGACTCAGGGCCGCAACCCGTCTCGGGTTGCCGCGCCGCCGGCGCAATGGGTCAACAAGGCCGTGGCGCAGGCTCACGATATGGCGATTCACCCGCGGAGCGCGGATGACTCGGCAGTGGGGTTGAGCGATGAGACGCTCGAAGGCTTGGCGGAGCTGGAGAAGGAGCTGGGGAGCGCCGCACCCCGGACCGCTGCCCAGACCATGCAAAAGGTTGTCGCGGCGCAGAACACGCCGGAGACCGTAGGCAAAGGCACGATGTTGTCCGACGAGGAAATTGAGGATTATTTCAAGGACTTGGGAGGCGGTGATGAGTAGGGGCAAGACCCGATTGGCTTCGGTGATTGATGGTACAGGCCGGCGTGTACCGTTGCGCTTGCCACGCGAGAAACGTCCCGTGGATCATACGCGGGCGGGCCAGCATGATATTGCGCAATGCGAAATGGATTATGAAGACTTTATCCTGGAAGGAACATTGGGAGAGTCCTTCACCCTATTGCATTACGATTTTGGAGAAATCGCGTTCAGCCAAGCCTGGCACCGGGCAGTCGTTCAGGGTTTTACCTCGGCCAATTCGGAGCATAATGCGCGAGCCAACGCCCGAATGCGTGCGGCGTTTCACCTGATATGTCCCCTTCCCTCAGATGCCCGGCACGAGGCGCCATTGACCGTTGATATCCACGATGGCGCGGTCATGGACGAAAAATGGTTTTCGCGGGTTCTAGGCGAGGTGGTTCGCAAGCACATTGCGTACGTCGGCCGGGAAAAAATGAGCAAGATGGCGCCGGGACTAAGCTTCGAGGATTGGATGGACCGTTTCAGGGCATTTTACTCCCGCCTTTTCGAGTTTACCTGGCGCGAAGGCTGGCAGCGTGGCGAGGCGTGCGGGCGTGCGCTGTTTGCCCAACGTCTGGCGGCCCAGGAGACCGCAAGCGAACAGAGCATCGAGGACCAGGCCTTGAACATGGAATGCGGCACGCTGGCGGATTTCAGCCATGGGTTGATATGGGGGTTTGAACTGCCTGGAACTGTTTTGCAATAATATCGGTATCGACCACGTTGCCGCATGCGGATAGTGTCCAATACGGTAAGATCGATTCACTTGAAAAGGATTCCAACCATGCGCAGTCGTCATCTGTTCCAACTTGCCTCGCTTGCCCTGGCTCTGACCGCCGCGGCCACGACTCAGGCCGCCACCGGCGCCCCGGCCGGCTGGCCTGCGGGCTATGCGTACCACGATTACTCGACGGTGCCTGCCCTGCTTCACCAGGCAAGTTCTGCCTTTGCTCTGCAATATACTCATGATGGGTGGGTCAAGTTCGATCAGATTCCTCTGCAAGACGCGACATTCGTGCGCGTTTTCGGAACGGGGCAACACAAAATTGCGATGTATGCAGATCCCAACTGCAAAGAGACGCAAGCCTGGGAAAAATGGGCCAACAAGCATCTTAAAGATGCGACGGTTTATACGTTTGCCATTCCGCTTATTCACGGCGATGATGATAGCCTTTCACAGCAATTCGTATGCAGGACTTCGAATCAGGATCGCGCACACGCATGGGAAAAATGGCTGTTTACGGCACATAAGCCGTCGCCAATTCCTGACTGTCATTCCGCGTTGCCTTTGTCATTTGCTCATGCGTTGCGGGGCGGAAATCAGAAGATCACGGTGGGCGGGACAACGTATCAGTTTGGTCGAATCTCTCCATTCTTTGTCTCCGAAAGCGGACGTATTGCCATTGGAGATGCTACCGGGCCGACCTTCTATTCCCTGTATCGTCAAAAATAGCCTCACTTTCCAGCCGGCATAGGCCGGCGGGTAGCTGGCCGTTCAACATCTGCCGCACGGGCGAGCATGGATTGTGTCAGATCGATGGCTCGCCCGCTTCGAATGTCCGGCCCCGTGAAACGCAACACCGTCCAGCCGAGCAGGTGGGCGGTGTTGTACTTTTCCGTGTCCGCGATGAATCCGTGCGGACGGGTGTGGCGGCCCTGATTCCAGACCCCGCCCTCGATCTCAACGGCCAGTCTGAACTGTGGCCAGGCGAAATCGAAACGCCAACGACGGGTATCGTGGAAAGCAAACTCTCGTTCCGGTGCTGGCAGCTTCATGGCGCGGATTTCTTGCGCGAACCGCTCTTCTAGCACGCTAGGGCCGCTGTGCTTGCGCGAAGCGGCCTTTTTTCTTGGGGGCGCGTTTTTGGGAGTGCCTGTTTTGTCTGTCCCGGCGGTCTCGCGGCTGATCGGGTGGTCGGGAAACCTGGCGGCAAACTCCTCGAGGCTTAGCCTCATAGCCCACTCGTCTGACGTTCACGCCGCGCGAAGGCCGCCTGTCGGATGGGATCGTCACTTCGCGCCATAGCTTCGAAGGGATCTTGGGCGCAAGCCTGGAGCCGGCCGCTTCGCAGCTGATTGAAGATGGTCTCGACGCGGCGGGCCTCATGGATGGCCTTGTCCTGGTGTGTGACCCTGCGCAGCCAGTTCCCGAGCTGAACGAAAGCCGATTCGACCTTGCGAAAAATGCCTCCGACAACGCGGTCCATGCCGCTTAGCCCGACGGCCTCCTGGTCAATTCGAGCTTCGGCCGTCAATGGCAGCAGTCCCTGGGACCAGAGCGCGAAACCGTGCGCACTGGCTTCCTGGGGATCGTCGCATTGCGAGATGGCGTCTGGACTGGCGCCCGCGGCGACCAGGGCATGGCGCACGTCGGCGTTGAGCCGGGTGCCCGGCGCGAAGGCGCGTTCAATCGCCTGCCGATCGGCGTGGCCGAGCAGATATTGGTGAGCATAGTGCCAACCCTCATGGCGCATGGCTTGTACGGGATTGCGTGCAGCCAGGCTGACTTCGATAAGGCGGGCAGTCTGGCGCCCCGCCACAGGATCGCCGGTCGCGGCATCGATGAGACGGGTGGCCAGACGAATACTGACCATGTCGCCGAGCATCTCGCGCATCTTGATGATTTCGCGCTCAAGGATTTCCTGTTGCTGCGGCGTGCGGTAGGGCGTGATGTCGCCAATGACGTCGCGGCTGTATAGCGGTTGCGCTTGCATAAGTTTCTCCCTGGCCTTGTCAGTCATCATGAATCCAGGCACTTCGATGGTTTTTTCCTCTCCATCACTCCCGAACCTGATGGGGAAAAAACGAACCTTCTCGCCGGTGCCAGAAAGCGCCTGATTGGCGATTTTTGGCAGAATGTCCTGGTAGAACTTGTCGATTCCATCTCCCGATGGCCGAGTGCCGATGGCGCCGTTGCGCATACCGCCACCCAGAATCCAGGCAAATTGGGTGATGTCGGGGTTCTCCGCGGCCCGCTGCATCTGACGGCGCAGGATCAACCCTGACCAAGCCTCCGTCGTGGTGACGAATGGTGCCAGGGGAATCCCTTTCCATTCGCCTTTACGCCCTCGCTGAGCCCAATCCGATTGAATCTCGTGGACGAAGAACAGGTTGCCGCTCGTGCTGACCCGGGTGTGGCCCATGACATTCTTGATGTGCGTATGGCTCTCCGGGTCCTGTACGCCCCCGAAGTGAGGCATGACGTAATCCTTCTTCTCTGTGGCCCGTCGTTTAACGAGTGCCTCGTATTGCTCGGACATACGAATGGCGGCCATCGGGTCCGCGGCAAGTTTTTCCAGATTGAAACCTAGCTCTTCGATCTCGAACTGCAGGATCGAAATGGCGTCGTCCATATTGTCCGTTTCCGAATTCAGGACGTACAGGATTTCCTGGTAATGCTGATTGGGTCCGAGGGATTGTTTCCAGCCTTCATAGGACGGGTGGGCGAGTGGGACCTCCTTGATGGTGGGCGTATGCGCGCGCAGCCAATCGATGAGTTCGGCTCGAGTCAGTTTCGCATCATCGGGTTGCGCCATCAGGTGAGCCAGAACGGCTGAATCAAGGATCTCCGAGTTCTTCACGCCTTTTTGCGGCAGCCCCTGGATGATTTGCGCCCATTGCTTGGCGGTCGCGCTTTTTTGCATGGCACCCAGTTTTTCGATGAGCACGCTTTGGAACGCGGCGGGGTCCTGATTGAGATATCGAAACGCGGGAATCGGCATGGTCTGGCCTATCAACTGAGCGGGTTTAGGAGATGAGTGGAAATCGGCAATGATATTCTGGGTTCCGTTTCTATAATAATGAAATACTTATTGAAACCCTACAGAATTTCACATGGCCCTGACCACTTCCGTGCCGACAATCGCCCGCCCTGCGCCTAAGCCGGCGCCGGTTCCGGCTACCCGCCCGGCTCCGGTCGGGCAGCATGTCATTGAACGCCCGAACCGTCCCGTGCGACCCGCGCCTGTTGCGAGCGCCCCTCAGGTGGCCATGCCGCGAGCCATTCCCCCTCTCAGGCTGGGAAGCGCGGACAAAGTTTCCCCACGCATCGAGCCGGCGGTTACGCCACGCCCCTCTCCACAGGCCGTTCAGGCGTTTTCCGCGGGATCTGCCGCGCGTGGCGCGCAAGGTGGGGATCACGTCGTGGCGACCCCCACAGAAGAAGAGCTCGATGTTGTCACCCGGGAACTCGGTCTGAGTGACCCGCTTGAGCTCCTGCTGGTTGCCCCGGCGCGTTACGAGGACTACCGAAATGGCCTGGCAGGGCTCAATGATGCGGTGGGGACCGGCCAGGCGCGTTTGTTTCAGGCCATCGTGAAGGCCAATCAGGATGGTACGCCGGCGATTCGCGGGTATGTCGCGAAAGACGAATATCGCGTCCCCAAGAGCGGCTATGTGCCTGGGGTGCCCGGGCGCCGCCGCCAGTTGGTCAACCCTTTCGAGTGGCCGGTGAGGTATCTGGAAATCGACGTCGAGGACGCCCAGGGCCAGACGGCCACGATGCGTGCATTTGGAGGAATCCGAAACTGGAGGCAGGTGCCGGCTAACCGTGTGCTCGTTTTGCGTGGAAAGGTCAAGCCAGGCTTTCGAGGATGGGGATTGGATATTGACGAGCCTGAATGGGTCCCTGAGGCGAAAATCGGCGAGATTCAGCCCGTGTACGTGGGCCCTGAAGGCAAGGGCGTCAGCGGCGAGCGCATCGGCCGGATCATCGATTGGATTCTTGCCGACCCCGCACGAACGACTCAGGCGGTCGAGGCGGCATGCCTGAAGATTCTGGACGATTGCGGCGGGATGAACGAAGAGCAGATTCTGGACTTATGCCGGCCGGCCGATGGCGTGGCCTTTGAGAGCCTGCCTGACCTGCTGGTTGACTTACATTGTCCGGAGACCGATACAAATCAGGGGTTGCGCGCGATACAGTCTGTCAGGAAGATTTGCGCCTTGGCTATGCAATGCCAGGCCCAGACGCAAAACGCCCGGGCTGATAGCGATGAGGCGCCTATTGCCAATGCCGAATCGCTGGTTGTCGGTGCGCGCAGCTTGATGGCGCGGTTCGAGGCGGGGATGGGTTATAAGCTCACGGACAACCAGCGTGATATCGTTGAAAAGATTGCCCGGCGCCTGGCTGACCGCAAGCCGCTCAACGGGTTGCTCAACGGCGAAGTCGGGGCGGGCAAGACCGCGGCCTTTGCCATCCCGGCTGCCCTGGCGCATAAACAGGGGGCATGCGTTGCGATCATGGCGCCAACCGAGCTGTTGGCCAATCAGCACGCCGAACGCCTGGCACAGATGTTCGGCCCCGATGTGGCCATTGAACGCGTCAAAACGGGTGGCAAGATTCGCAATCTGCAGGCCATCCTGATCGGAACGGCTGGATTGTCCACGGTAATGAGGAAAGCAGGGATCGAACCTAATTTTCTCGTGCTCGATGAGCAGCACAAGATCCATACCGCCGCGCGCGCCGAGCTGGTTGCCCCTCACACGCATACGCTGGAGGTGTCGGCCACGCCTATTCCGCGCACGCTGGCATTGTCCATGTATGAGGGTGTGGACCTTTTCATGCTCAATGAACAACCTGTTTCCCGGCGGATCAAGACCTCGCTGCTCGACGAGTCCACGCCGGAGACGGTCATGGACGCCATGCGCCATACGCTGGGCGGGCGCCAACGCGTCGTTCTGGTGTTCTCCCTGGTCGAAGGCAAGTCCGAGTCGGTGAAGGATCGCACCAGCGTGGGCAATGCCGCGGCAGGTCTGTCTCGACGCTTCCCTAATCAGGTGGCCGTATTGCACGGCAAGCTCAAGGATGCCGAGAAGCTTGCTGCACTCGAGGCGTTCAACAGTGGGAAGCGTCCGATCCTTGTGACAACCTCCATTTTCGAGACCGGGATCGACGTCAAGGATGTCCGGCTGCTGATCGTGCGCAATCCTGAGGCCATGGGCTTGTCGCAGTTGCATCAGCTGCGCGGTCGGCTGGCGCGCAACGGCGGCAATGCCCAATGCATTCTGTTGGCCAAGGATCTCAAGGCCTATGCCGATGAGACGCGTAAACGCCTGGAATTCTTCACGAAGACCCAGGATGGCTACGCCTTGGCCCGCCAGGATCTGCTTTCCCGGGATATTGGCCAGATCAATGGTCTGTCGCAATCCGGAGCTGGCGCGCTGACCTTCAAGACACTACGGCTTCGCGCGGTGGATCTGCTGTTTGAGGATCATGCTGAACTCGACATGCAGGTCGAAACCCCCGCTGAGGCGGCGCCCCGGGCGGCGCGCCCCGCTCCCGTCCCCGTTCAACGTTCTCTTTTTTAACCGCTTTCTCCCGTTACCAGAATAAGGAGCCCATCATGGCTTTCGCATCCACCGCTAACCCTGATCTCGAAGATGTGGAGATGAGCAAGTTCACCCCATTTCGGGAAACCGTCCTGGGAGAAGCGATGCATTCGATCTTCGATTCCGGGTCGAAGACATTCAATGAGCTCAAAGCCAGGCACCTGGACCCGGAGGCCGCGGAGAAACGCAAGGCGCTGATGGAACGTTTCATGCAGGCGATCATGGATATGCTGCGGGCGTTGTGGCTGCTGATTTGCCGGATTTTTCACGCCATCCCTCCGCGCACCGGGCAGCTTGCCAAGGAAGATCAGCTGATCCGGGCAGGACAGGTCGAAGCGGGCCGCCAGGCGATGCGCAACGCCATGGGGCCGGCGCCCGAAGCCCGATTTGACGGGAGAATGAACGAGCCGCAGCCTGTGGCGCCGGGTAACCAGGCCAGGCCAGGACTGGGCCATTCTCCGATTTCCGTTCCGACGCAGCCGTCCCCCACCCCGCAGGCTGAACAACCCATGGCTGAGGCTGCTGCTGCGGCGCCAAAGACCAAGCCTGAACGGGACCTCGGATGGCTCGACAGCGTGTCCGAACAGGATGTGCTCGATGAGGCGAAGGCACGAGGAATGGATGAGACCCAGGCCCAGGCACTTGTTGCGATGCTCCCAGCGGTGCGCGAGGTTACCAATGGGTTTCGCGATATCGAGCGTCTGGACGAGGCAGTGGGAGCCATGGAATCCAGCAAGGTCCAACAGGCTATCGCGCAAATGCTCTCCCCTTCGTTGGCGAAAGCGAAGGAAAGTCTTGCGCAGATCGAGCGAACCTTTCACGACGGATTAAGCGCGATCCTCGAGGAGGAAGGCTATCCGGAGGCCGTGCGGGAAAGCTTGATCCAGGCCCTTGTGAGCGGCCTTCCCCAGCTGTTGGGCCAGCATCTTTTGCCGCAAGCAGTGGGCCAGCGCGTCGACGGCTACCTTGATGAAAAGATGAGCATGGTGCAAAAGCACCTCAGTGCCCGGGCGTATACCGGCGCGGTGTCTCAGCTGCTCGACGAGCAAGGTGGTTTCTTCGATCAGGAAAAGACGAAGGCCGTTGAAGACAGGCCGTCGGGATTGAAGGCCCCGTATACCCGTTTCGGTGTAGCGTCTTCCGAGAATGTGGATGACGTGACCTTGAATGACGGACCTGGTGTGAATCGTCCCGGACACAGTCATTAAAACTGAAAGGTGACACAAAGTGTCGCCGATTTACAACATCTGACTGATCAGGACATCGAAGACGGAGTTGGGCTTTCAAAAGGACCCAACTCCGTCTTTTGACCTATCAGAGGTCGCAAATCGCCCGATATATAATAGAATTCTGCCATACGTATCATGGTGAGTAGCGGCGGCCGCCTTCCATAGAGCGATACATAGTTGATCCAATCGTGTTGATTATCTGTGGAAGCATAGGACGATTCCTATATTATTGATCCACTGTCGTCGTCCTTGCGAAACCTGCTTTCGCATCCGTATGGGTAGGAATCACCATGCCTTCATACCGACACGAACTCGCTTTGGTACTTTGCCTGGGTAGAGCGGTCCTAAAACGAGGAGAGGCCATGATGGATGACAGATCGCCGGGCGATGATCCGCTGCAGGAACGCTCTTTCTACGTCCGTGCCAAAGCGCCGGGCGACCCGGATGACTCCATCAGTCTGATTGTGAAAACGCCGGATGAGAACGCACTGCGTGAACTGCTGAATGCCGAAGGCTATACCCTGCTTCATGTGATTGAGTCGGTCAAGCCAGAGGGTTGGCCCGCGCGACTTGATGGCACGGTTTTTGCGGCCAGCGCAGCACACCCTTCTCATCACGATCTCAAGGTGTTTGGTCCCTTTGAGGATCAGCGCGAGGCGCAGGAGTGGGTGCTTGAACGCCGAGCCGAACAGGTTGGCCGTAAGGTGACCTCCATGGCTGGATTTACGGTTATCGAGCCTACTGAGTGTATCCGAATCGAGGAAAGAGAAGGAAAGTTCCAAATCGTACGGTTCCCTCAGGAATTGTTCGATTCTCAGGCCATTTCCGAAGGGGTTGGTGAAGAAAGGAATCGCAATGAGTCCGACCCTGCGAATTTGAAGATCGTATCTCCCAAAGAGTCTTGACCGTTGCGGCTGCAGTGATAGCGCGACCCGTTTTGTTTTGCGACTCCCCTGGAAGAGTTTCACGCGTGAAATGCTAGCCCTCGGCCCAGTTTCATTTCTCGTGGACGGGCTAATTCGCTTTCATCCAATTTCCATCAAACGTCTTTGGATCCAGCAGGCGCTGAGAGCGGAGCCGTTTCACGCGTGAAACGGCCCACTGACTTTGGAATATCCGCGTCGTTGCGAGTCGTATTTCACGCGTGAAATACCCCATGGCTTGACGTATCCATTCATGAATTTCGGCGTGATTGCCGTGTATTTCCACGCGTGTTAAGTACCCGGAACAGGTTATGATCAGATTTATTTTTCTGATGAGATGCCAGGGTGCCGTAGCTGATGTAGAGGTATGCGCTGTCCGCCATCATTTCACGCGTGAAACGATGGCGGACAGGATGCGCTGATGAGCAGCTTGAGTTGAGAAATTCATTGTAAATATTGTTTTTTGGTCACTGTTCCTAGGGTTCATCAAGGTGCACAGGGTATGCCTGTTTGCTACTCGCCAGACGAGAGAAGCAACTGGCCGCGCATCGCATTTCACGCGTGAAATGTCCTGGGCAGGAACGACAGATTCCAATCTCTATAGACCGCCGGCTTGCCAGTTGTGGGTTCAACCCGTCAACGCATCCCGTTTCACGTGTGAAATCCGTCTGCTCTCAGCGGCAGTAAAATCAATAATATTGATCTAAAAACAACATAACGCTTTACCAACTTCATAAATCACTTTAAGATTGCGCTCGTATGCCTGATGTTTACAGGCGCTGCGCGAATTCTGAAACGCTGTCTGGAATTGCGCGTTACCGGAGTGATTTACATGGTTTTTGCCAAAATTGACCCAAAAAAACGGACTATTCCCAGAGGCGGCAAGCCACCGTTTGACCTGGCTTACATTCTTGCCATCTTCAATCAGAAAGGAGGGTGCGGCAAGACTACGACGTCCATGGAACTTGCCGGGGCGCTGGGTTTGCGAGGCTATCGCACGATGGTCCTGGACCTCGATCCTCAGCATAGTGCGGTGGATCGTTGTGGCAATGCCGGTCTCGTCGAGGACGGCAAACCCTTTCCCGCTACCGTCGTGCCCTTTGACACGTTTTCAGGACGCAGCTTCGGCATGGAGCTCGAGAAACATGCCCATAACTACGACTTCATCATTCTGGATTGCCCGCCTCGAATCGAGAGCCGCGGGCCTTGGTATGGCCTGATCTTTGCCGACATGGGCATCATTCCCGTGCAGCCGACGGCCTCGGACATTCAGGCGATTCGCAAGGCAATCGAGCTGGGAAAGAGTGCGCAGGAGGAAAATCCCGATCTCACTTTGCATGTGCTGCCGGCGATCGTCTCCAGTGGCTATCTCTACAGCGCATTCATGGAACGATTGAAGGCCTTGGTCAAGGAAGAGGGCCTTGAGATGATCCCGACGCAGCTCTCTAGGGTGACCGCCTTTCCGACGGCTGAGGCCATGGGCGCCACGGTTTTGACCGTGGGGACGCGCTCGAAGGCAGTTGGGGAAACCAATGCCCTGGCGGATTGGGTTATTCGGAGCATTGCAAAGAGGAGGGCTGCGTGATGACGGTGCCAGCGAAGAAAACCACCAAAGATACTGAAAGGCTCAACAAGTTCAGGCGGATGGCTGAGGTCGTGGTCAAGAAGCCCGAGTCCGTTTTGGCCGTCCCCCAATCCGACAAGCCCGTGCTTGCTGCGAAAGAGGCGGCCGCCCCAGTTTCACCTTCGCAACCCCCCGCGCCAAGCGTTAAATCCGGGAAGGCCGAGGTGCCTGCCGTCTTTGCAGACGGCAAATTGCCGGCGCCCCGATTCATGCGGGTAAGAATCGAGGAGACGGTCGATAACGTCTATAACGCCCGTCACATCTATCTTCCCGAGGAAGTCCGCAGTATGGCGGTAACGCTACGGGAGGATGGTCAGCTGGTGCCGGGCATCGCAGTGAAGCGGCAAGGGAAATACATGCTCATCGCCGGGCATTATCGCAAGCGCGCCTTGCTCTCGCTGGGAGCCTCCGAAATGGATCTGATGGTCTATGAGAACCTGACCGATCGCCAGATCTACGTTATGTCCTTTCGCGAGAATCACAACCATCATGCGCAAACCACACTCGATAATGCGCTGGCCTGGCAACGGCTGCTTGATGATGGCGTCTACCCCAACGACGAAGCCATCGGTGAGGACGTGGGTTTGAGCAAACCTACTATTTTCAAGACACTCTCGGTGCTCAAGCTCGAAAGCCAGGTTCTTGATATCGTCAAACAGGACCCTGCCCGGTTTGCCCTGACCGCGCTCTACGAAATGCTGTTGCTCCAGAAGGTGGCGGGTGTCGCAAAGACGGCTCAGGCTGCGCAGCAGGTCCTCGACGGTGAAATCGGACGTGACCAGATTCGCCAATGGCGAACGCGGCTGGAAGCGGCCAGTGTCTCGGCGGAGAACAACGAAGAGCCGGCACCGCCGGCAGCGGTAAACCGTCGTGCACGCCGTTATCCGATCTGGAGCACGGGTCAGAAGCGGGAAGTGGCCAACATCCGGGAGTGGGATTCGGGCCGTGTTGTCTTCGAGACCACGGTGACCGACCCGATCCAGCGCGCCAGGGTGCTCGAGGCGCTTAAAACCTTGCCGGTTGATGGTAAGACAGAGGCCCCAACGGAAACAGCCCGCCTGGAAGAAGCCTGAATGGCTTGAGCGGCTTCATGGCTTAGAAGGGCAGGCGTTCTCTTTCGACAGGTTGCTCTTCAGGCTCGGGAGTGATCACCTCTCCGATCCACTGAAGGGTGCTGTTGCCCGCCCAGGTGTTGATGCCTGGGCGCAGATACAGGTGCGCGTCGCTGCCCGCCGTTGGCGCGGGTTGGTTAAAGAGCACGGCGCCGATTGGCGTTTTCTGCCCCGCGGGCTTGGCCTGGATGCGCCAGTGCTTGCCTTCCTTGCCTAGCGGGTCTACTCGAAGAATCTTTGCCTCGGTATCGAAAGCTGGCGGCTCGAATCCTTGCCCCCAGGGATGCGAGAGCAGGCGAAGCATCTGGTCGAAGTTGAGATCAGGCGGTTCGCCGTCGCTCATAAGCACCTGTTCCCGCATTTCATCGCTCACCCGGGTTGAGGCCACAGCCTCGAAGGCTTGTTTGAACGGATCGAGCGCACCGATTCCAGATAGAGTCAGGCCCGCCGCCATGGCGTGCCCCCCGAACTGGGCGATAAGGCCAGGGTGGGCCCGCGCGATGTCCTCCAGCGCATCCTTGAGATGAAAGCCGGGGATGGAGCGCCCGGAGCCTTTGGCCTTGTCATCGGCCAGGCTAAAGACGAATGTCGGCAGGTGGTGAGCGTCTTTCAGGCGTGAGGCAACCAGACCGATAATCCCGGGGTGCCAATCAGGATTGGCCTGGACGATACTGAATCGTCCGACATCGGTTTGGGGCAACGCATCGAAGTCCACACCCGCCTGGGCAACGGCCTCTTTCTGCATGCTCTTGCGCTGGTTATTCACTTCGGTCAGAGACTGGGCCAGGCGCCGTGCTTCGGAAGGGTCCTGAGTGAGCAGCAGGTCAATGCCTTGCCGCATGTTCTCCAGACGACCGGCGGCATTGATCCGAGGCGCCAGCGCAAAACCGATGTCGGTCGTGGTGAGATAGGCGGGGTTGATGCCGCACTCCTCAATCAACGCTTTCACGCCAACGGGGGCGTGGCCTGCTCGCAGGTGGCGCAGCCCCAGGTCCAGCAAGGATCGGTTGATCAGTCGCAACGGCACGAGATCCGCGGTGGTGCCAATGGCCAGATAGGAAAGCAGCAACCCCATGTTCGGGCTCTGTCCGGTGACGTCGGCGAGCTGTTTGCGGGTGGCGAGCACGAGCCAGAGCGCCACCCCCACGCCGGCGAGCTCGCCCAGGCCGCTTGGGCAGTCCGAGCGGGAGGGGTCAATGACGGCGCAGGCGTCCGGCAAATCCTGTCCGGGCAGGTGGTGGTCGGTGACGACCACATCCATGCCCAAATGCTGGGCATGGGTAATGCCGGCGTGGCCAAGAATGCCATTGTCCACGGTCACCAGCACCCGCGCATCGGGATGGGCATCGCGGGCCAGGTCGACCACGGACGGCGAAATGCCGTAGCCATGGATCATGCGGTCCGGCACCACATAATCGATTTTCGCTCCGAGAGCGCGCAGACCTGCGATCATGACCGCGCAGGACGTTGCGCCGTCGCAGTCGTAATCGGCCACGACAACGATCTGCTCGCCAGTCCGGATGGCCGCGCCCAATCGTGCTGCGCCACGATCCAGATCAATCGGCCGGGCCGAGAAGGCGTCCCTGGGGGCGAGCAGGGCCCCAGACTGGCCTCGTGCCGCCAATAGACGATATTCGATGTCCTGCAGTCCGGGATCGGCCTGGCGTAGTGCCCGGAGCGTGCCTGTCGGGGCTTCCCGGCGAAAGAGTCTTTGTGTGGCGGCCATTGCGGTTCCTGGATCAGTCGGAAAAAGTTGAGGAGAATTCCTGAAATTTCCGGATTCTCAGGAAGGCATTGCCCGTGCCGTCAGAGAGAGAGGATGGACGACGATTCATGAATCCATTATACGATTCGATGGTTTGAGATTAAAGGGGAAATACGTCTACTTCGGGCAATTGATGGGCATATGGCAATCTTAGAATCGAATAATCGATTATCAGAAAGCTGAGAAAGTCATCAATGGAAACGAACCCTCTCCGGCGCTTTGCCATCACGGTCTTGCTGTTCTCCCTAGGTGCCATACCCATCTCGGCCCAGGCGTCGGATTCATTGCTTGATAACGCCCTGAACAACCTCAAGATGAGTGCCTTGCGCACTGTCACCGACAAGGTTCAGCGCACGGTTCAGGATGGGATTGAAAAGGCTTTTACGCCGGCGAAGAAAACAGAGACACAACCGCAGCCAGCCCAACCCCCAGCCAAGTCGCCAGTAACACCGCCTCCCAGCGTCGGCGCGGCAGGCGTGGTTGGAGCTACGAGCGCCATAACGGGAGGCCAGCTGTTGCACGGCGCCGAAGGCGCAGCGGTTGTACTCGGTGCAAAGAGGGTATTGAAAGGCTCGCTATTCCTTGGCACGGCGGCTGCTGCAGGCTACGCCGCAGTGAAACTGACCCATGATGGGCGAATGGAGCTGACGGCAGATGAACAAGGAAAACTGGAGCAGACGAAGCTTTGGAAGAAAACATTCATAGAAGTGGAGTCATTAGCTGCGGCGCAAGATAAGAAACTAAGGCCTAGATGTTCTGTGGCAAATATCCGGTTACTTGGAGAAAAACCAACCGTGTTTCGCACTACCATTGGTCAATCGTTACCATCTTTAGTCAGCACCCCATACGCTATTGGTAATGTCGGAAGTTATGAATCTTCAAGAAAGAAAAAAACTGATCCTGAATCAGATAAAGACCATATTCCATCTAAAGCTTCTATCATTGCGTTCACTAAGATTCACGGGATAAGTATTAACAATAAAAATTTAATTAAAAACACATCAACTATAGCAATTCCTAGATTTCTCCATCGAAGGGGCAGGACGTTTGGAGATAGAGGTGAAGCTTTTTATCAAAACGATGCAAGAGATTTGCGTCTTGCGACAGTTAAAGATATGGCTACCTTAATATCAATGGATGTTTTGGAAAATAAAGGTAGGTTTGTGAAAAAACTAATATCTGGGTTTATAGTCCTTTACGCCAGGAATAAATTGTTATGTTTGTATCAAAAAAATTTATAGTTCGAAAATCATGAAACTAACAAAACTCCCCCTTTTTTGGCTCGATAGCAATTTGTCATCAGATTTGTTTCAGGCGAATCTGTTTGATTACCCTGATCGCGATACGTTCGTTGTCCCGGGTATAACCAGCAAAGATATGGCGAATTTGTTCGACAACACCGAATGGTTATTGTTTGGCGATTTATCACCACAACCGTTTGGTTCGTACCGTGGGTATGTGATAAGTCTTGACGATGAAGGCAGAGGCTTAGAAATTTGCTGCGATGGCTGGCATAATTTTCCATTTTGGGTTTACGATGAATACATGAATTTTTATGAATGTCCAAACCCAGAGTATGATGAATTGTCGATTGAAATTCAAAATAAATACGGGAAGACGTGGGTTCAACTTTTAGTTTGGCATGCCGCGAAATGTGTTGAAGCAGGGCTTCGTGTAGATAGAGATTATGCTAAAGCGCGAAGCGCGTTTCGCGAGCGGTACGGGGTAGGTCTTAAATTTTGTGACGATTTTGACGATGTAATAGCCTACCGTGGTGGCGGATTATACGTGTAACCGCGGCATTTGCGGACGTTCCACCGACGGCTCCGACTCGATATCAGGCAAATCCAGTACGGTCTTGCGACCGCCTGCGACCAGCAGCGCGCTGAGATCGCCGCGTTGGTGGTAGAGGTTCAATATTCTATCGGCGAGTTTGAGACGCGTGGCAGGGCTTATTTCCATCTGGAGTTCGACGAGCAAGTCCAGAAGCGGATCCAGCGCATAATCGCTGATGGGCGGGGTGGGTGATCCGCTATCCATCCAATCGAAAAGTGCTTCGGCCTCTTCTGAAGTTCTCAACCCATGTTCTTCAAAATAATCGACGGGATCATGCGCTGTATGGCCGGCGAGAAGCGTGCTGATCCGCAGGTGCAGGATGGCGTCGCGAAAGCCATCAAGTATCTTCTCAAAGCGACCGTCATCGACGACATGCCCGGTAGCCACGAAAGTCTCCCACACCTCGTGAATGAGCCGTGGAGAAACCGCTGGCCAGAGAAAAGGGTGATGACGACGGAAGTTGGCAAGCAGGGTCTCGAAGATTTCCGTCTCGCGGGCAGACAATAATTCGATGACCATGCCTTTCCGTTTCCGGTCGGGCGAGAGGGTATTCATCCTGCCGATTCTACGTTTTGTCTGGATTGCGACCAAGGCAAAATCGTCGTGTCCGGCTCAGGGCTGCGGCGCGTCCTGGCCGAAAGACTCGGCCTCGCGGTGGATCCGGGCACGTTCGGTGGACAGGTACATCGAGGTTGTCTGGATCGAGGCATGGCCCAGGACTTCGCGGACCGTACCGAGCGAGGCCCCGCGATCCAGGGCGTGCGAGCCAAAGGTGTGGCGCAACCAATGCGTGCTGGCCCGGCGCAGATCGCTGGCATCTTCCGGGTCCTTGACCGACAGGGACACACGAAGGAAGAAGCGCTTGAGCAGTTTGTACAGCGCGCTGGCGCTTAGCGGGGTCTGTGCGTCCAGGTGCGCCACGAGATAGGTTTCCGGATCGCACTGACGCGGATCTTCGGGAAGCCCCCGCAGGCCTAGATAGGGCGCCAGGGCATCGAGCACAGGCCGGTTCAAGGGTACGCTGCGCGTTTTGTTGCCCTTGCCGAGCACATCCATCTCCAACCCGGCACCGGTGTCTTGATAGCTCTCACTCAATCTGGCCCGGTGGATATCGCCCGTGCGCGCCTGAACGATCTCGTGCAGACGCAAGCCGGTATTGTAGGCCAATGAGAGGATGAAGCGCAGCC
>Ga0164242_10000115_pt1 | contig 95702 bp, 98 predicted proteins | sample OricomgcompostMG_FD_108783 | JGI IMG/M metagenome (GOLD analysis project Ga0164242, IMG submission 108783) | Miracle-Growth compost microbial communities from Emeryville, California, USA - Original compost - Miracle growth compost (MG) ...
CGAGACTGCCGCCCCGGTGCCCGCTCCGGCTCCAGAGCCGCCGGTAGCTGAACCGGCCGTCGTACCGGAACCTGCTGTCATCACGCCTTCAGCAGCACCTGCCGCTGAAGTGGCCACGCCAGCAGCCACAGCCAACGCCGCAGCCGATAGCATGGAAGCCGAAGAGGCAGCCCTGCAAGCGCAGATAGCCAGCTATTCACAGGAGGCGCCTGCGCCTCAGGCCGCTCCGACCAGTGACGAAGCAGCTACCGAGGCCAGTAACGCCGCTGCCATCGCCGAAGCCGTCAAAGAACTCAACACTCCTGAGGAACCGACTCCTGTCGACCCACCAAGTGTCGCCAACACATCCGCAGCGCCAGTCGATACACCCGCGACTGCGCCAGTTGCCCCTGAGCCTAAAGCTGAGAACGGCGCAAACGCCCAGGTGACCGTTGCCGGTAAGAAAGTTATCCAACCCATCAACGACCCTACCACCAAGCCGAACCTCGACGCCCTCCTCGCCAAAGAGCAGGCCAAGGAACCGACCACACCCGCAGCGCCAGTCGTAAACGGCGATCCCGGTACCCCACCGGCCACCAACCTCCCTGGACAGTCATTCGACCCCACCAAGGCCCTCTAAAGTTATCTGCCAAGACTAGCCAAAACTAAAAATCTGCGACCAGCTATAATAGCTGCATGAGATTGAATAAATACATCGCGGCAGGGAGTGACCTGTCGCGGCGTAAGGCAGATGAAGCCATTGCCGCCGGCCGGGTGACGGTAAACGGCCAAACGGCCGGCCAAGGCATGGACGTGAGTGATACCGACACCGTAGCTCTTGACGGCCGTGCCATCATGCCCACCATCAGCACCACCACCATTATGCTTAATAAGCCACAGGGTTACGTAGTCAGCCGGGACGGGCAGGGCAGCCAAACCATCTATGAGCTGCTTCCACCTGATTATCAACGCCTGAATCCGGTCGGCCGGCTCGACAAAGATTCATCCGGCCTGCTGCTACTTACCAATGATGGCCAGCTAGCTAACGAACTTACCCATCCCAGCCGTCAAAAAAGAAAGATATACGAGATAACGCTCGACAAGCCGCTTCAGCCCCTCCACCGGCAGATGATCAATGACTACGGCGTTCAGCTCGAGGACGGCCCAAGCAAGCTGCTCTTAGAGCGCCAGACCGAAGGCAATGACCACGCCTGGATCGTCACCATGCACGAGGGCCGCAACCGCCAAATCCGCCGTACCTTCGCCGCGCTTGGCTACACGGTACAGACACTCCACCGGACTCAATTCGGCCCGTACAGTCTCGGCACGCTACGGGAAGGTAAGACTGAAGAGGTCTAGGTTACCAGGGGGCGTCAGTTTCGCCGACTTTGGTCAGGACTAAGGCAGGATTACGTACGATGATGAATGAAGGAGTAGCGCCTTCGGGATTCTTCACTTTATGTGTCGCTTGACGCAGTTCGGGCAGTGGCGGCATTTCCAGTTCTACTGCATCCGCATCACCATATGAATCATGGATATCTGCCACTACATTCTCAAGGCTGCGCAATTTGGAACGCAAGATACGGCCGGCATGCCGGCTGATACGTGCCATTTTGCCACCTTGGGTCAGACGGCCATCCAACAGCCGATCCATCTGGATATCTACCGTATATACACCGATGAACGGAGGTTTCTGGCGTGCGCCACCGAATGCTTCGCGCACGTTGTACAGACGCGGACCGACACCTTTACCTTGCATATCGATGTTCCGAGCCTCCAGCGGCAGTTCATTGAGCTCTGTCAGCGGTGTCACGAAATTATCGCGGTTGAAGCCGCCCTCACGGGCCAGTGGGGTACTAAAACCGAGCAGACGCAAACCACCAACCGCCACATTCTCGGCCGCAACTTCTAAGAAACCGAGCGACTCATTGAAACCGATAGTCGATTGGTCGAAGTGTGGTTTGAATTCCACTGCTTCCACGAGGTCACGGGGATTAATCATATGGCAAATTTTAAACCTAAATTGTACATTTGTCAATATCAGCTACCTCTGTTATAATGGAACCTGAAAATGGCTAAGAAAGTACCAATCGTCGCAATCGTCGGGCGTGCCAACGTGGGCAAGTCCAGTCTGTTCAACGCAATCTTAGATCGGCGCGAGGCCATCGTGGCCAACGAGCCGGGCACCACGCGCGACAGCATCATGGCGAAAGCCAGCTACGACGACCATGATTTCTGGTTGGTCGATACCGCCGGCGTAAAGACGCCTGAGGACGACTTCGAATTTACCATCCAGGAACAGATCGAACAGGCCGCCGAAAGCGCCGACATCATCTGGGTCATGGTGGAAGCGAACGTCATGATTACCGAAGAGGACCGCCGCGTCGCCAAGCTGGCGCTTAGAAGCGGCAAACCGGTATTCCTGGTGGTCAACAAGATAGACAAGGCCCGCAAACAAGACGTCATCGGTGATTTCGTGCGCCTGGGCATCAAAGACATCGTCGGCACCAGTGCCACTCACAAAGAAGGCGTCAACCAGTTGCTCGATAAGCTCATCGCCCTCATACCGTCAGCCAGCATTACCGAAGACGACAATCGTCTGCACATAGCGCTGCTTGGCCGCCCGAACGTCGGCAAAAGCGCGCTCTTCAATGCGCTGTCAAAGAAGCAGCAGGCCATCGTGGCGCCGCGGGCCGGCACCACGCGCGACATCAACCGCTCCATCGTCCGCTACCAGGGACAGGAAATCGAGATCATGGACACAGCCGGCATCCGCCGCCCCGGCAAGATAGGCAAGGGCATCGAGCATTTCAGCGTCGTACGCACACTAGCTGCCATCGAGCAAGCCGACGTCTGCCTGCTGCTGATGGATGTAAACGAATTATCCGTGGCGCTCGACCAGAAGATCGCCGGCATGATCAAGGAAGCAGGCAAGGGCTTGGTACTCGTGGTGAGCAAATGGGACGACGAAGCCATCGCCAGCACCGAGGCGCGCAAAGCCAAATCAGACGCCAAACTCGCAGCCAAGCACGAAGAGATAGAAGCCGAGAAAAAGCTCAGCAAATCCGAAAAGATCCGCCGCAGCCGGGCCATAAACTACACCGAAGAAGGTGAGCTGCAGCGTGACGCCTTCACCCGTGACACGCTGGCTGGCCGCATCGCCGGCGAGTACGACTTCGTACCGTGGGCACCGCTGATCTTCACTAGCTCCGTCACCGGCCAGAACGTCACCAAGCTGTTCGACCTGGTACTACAGATTAAACAGACCCGCACCACCCGCATCCCGACGGCCGAGCTCAACACCTGGCTCAGCGACATCAAGCTGAAACACCCGCCGGCCGGATTGAAGAACCGTGCACCGAAGCTGAACTATATCGTCCAGGAAGACGATAACCCGACACCCGCTTTCAAGGTGTTCGGTAGTCACACCAAATTCATCCACTGGAGCTACCGGCGGTTCATGGAACGCAGTCTGCGCGAACGTTATGGCTTCGAAGGCACACCGGTGCAGTTCTGGTTCATAGAGAAGCACGTGACGCACAAGCACGGCAACAGCCCGACCCGCGCCGACCGCTCCGACGTCCAGCGTGCTATAATCCGCAAAAAGACTCCCCGTAAATAAGGAACCGCCATGGCTTTATTCCAAAAACGGCCGCAAGTGAGCAATCCGCTCAGCTACACCACGTTCAGTCTGAACAGAACGCTGCTTATCGTCGGTCTCGGCAACCCCGGCGAAGAGTATGCCGGCACCCGCCATAACATCGGCTTCATCTGTCTGGATGAGTTCGCCCGTAAGAACGGCTTTGAATCCTGGACCAACAAGAAAGACCTGAAGTGCGAACTCGCCCAGGCAACGCTTGGCGACACCCGCGTCATTTTAGTCAAACCGCAGACATTCATGAATCTGAGCGGTGAAGCGGTGCAGGCGGTGCAACATTTTTATAAACTGGCCAATACCCAGACGGTCGTCGTACACGACGAGCTCGATATCGAATTCGGCCAGATCCGCCTCCGCGTCGGCGGCAGCCCGGCCGGGAACAACGGCATAAAGAGCGTCACTCAGCACATAGGTGAAGATTACGCCCGCGTCCGTATCGGCATCGGCCCGAAAAAGCCCGCCCAGATGGACACGGCCGATTTCGTCCTACAGGACTTCAGCAAGGCCCAGCAAGAGCACTTGCCGGCACTGCTGCGCGAAGTAAGCGCCATCTTGAGCGAATACGCCTACGGCAGCCCATTCGCAGCCGAAACACGCAGTTTCTTAGTATAAATTTAGACCGAATCAGGCCCTTGGGCGCTCGTGTAGCGCTCGATTTCATAGCGAAGGACGGTAACCGCAATATCTTCCGCCCGTTCGATACGTGCTTGTATGTCGGAAGGTGCTGTTGGCCGCAGTCCGAACAGTTCTTGCGCCTCAGCAGGCGGCACGGCAGCCATCGGCATAGCTAAGCCGCTCAGCGCCAGTGCGTGCAGGCCGCGATACAACCGCGCCGCCAACCGCCGCGTTTCATACAGCTCCTGTAGTAACTCCGTACGGCGCTCCTGCGGACATAAATCACCGCCTAACGCCAGATGCCGCAACGCGACCACCGGATACTCTATACCAAGCGCCTTCCGGTCAGCAGCGTCCAGATGGGCTACACTACCTTTGATCTCCATACTTATACGCTCCGTTACGCCTGATGACCGGCAAGATATGCCTCGCATTCATGAGCTAAGACTTGACCTGCCATGGTGCCGATAATCTCTTTGCGGTGATACTGCTCGGCAACTGCCGACGTCATGTCTACACCAGGTTGCATATTATCGAGCGCCAACAGACGCATCTCTACGTCGCTGAGCAGCGCATCCATACGTAGCTCGGCCACGAACACCTCAGGCCCATAACCGGTGGCCCGCTGTTCTTCTTCACTCAGACGTCCTGCGTTACCTTCGATTTCCATCTTAAATCGCCTTATTTTAACTGTTATAAACATACGCCTCAGTCTCTTTGGTTGCAAAAAATCCTGAGAGCTTGAGGCGCCAACTGGCAGGATCCGGTAAAACTAAAAAGAGCCTACAGAGGGGGTGGGCACCGCTGTAGGCTCATTTCAGGAGATATCAGAGATATCTCCATACCACCCTTCAACCCACCGCGGAAGCGAAACATCAGCATCGTACAACTAAGGATGTGTGTCTCTTGGCCGGAGCCAAGAACCGTTTAGGCTCGCTGTAAAACCGGGAGCATTGGTCCCCGGGGGAACCGCCACTTCTAGTTAAAGGGGTTAGTTTGTTTTAGAGCCCTACTAAAACGTAGTAAGAGAAAAAGTGGAGGGTAACAACTTTGACTGACTCTAAAACAATCTAACAAATGTTAGAATGGGGGATATAAGGTGCGTAAGAGGTGTTACCACGACTTACAGATTGCTATTCTAGCAAGAATATGTCTTATTGTCAATACTTTTACATGAGTTTGTATGATTGTAAAAAAACTTACAGAACAAGATAACGCTTATCCTTCACGGCTCCGAGATATACCGGCCGCCCCGAAAGAACTGTTCTACCTCGGTGCCGATCCGCGGACCTGGTTGGACCGCCCCAAGGTTGCCATCGTAGGTAGCCGCGGTGTCAGTACGTACGGGCGGCAGATAACCGCGCAGCTCGCCACCGAACTGGCGCAGCGGGGCGTCGTGATCGTCAGCGGACTGGCGCTCGGTGTGGACGGTATAGCTCATCAGGCCTGTCTGGAGGCCGGCGGCATCACCGTAGCAGTGCTAGCTAACGGGCTCGACAAAATCTATCCGTCCAGCCATACCCAGCTCGGCGAACGCATCCTCTCGAGCGGCGGCACGCTCTTCAGCGAATACCCCGTGGGCACGCCGAGCTTCAAGGAACATTTCGTCGCCCGTAACCGCATCGTCGCCGGGCTGAGTGATGCACTACTCGTAACCGAAGCAGGCGAGAAGAGCGGCACGCTCCACACTGCCCGCTTCGCACTGGAGCAGGGCCGTGAAGTACTGGCCGTGCCCGGTAATATCACCAGCCCCAACTCCGTCGGCACCAACAATCTCATCAAATCCGGCGCTACGCCCGTGACGGGCATAGATGACATCTTGTACGCGCTTGGAGCCGATCATCTGCCAGCAGAGCCAGCGCGCCGCCGTGGCGACACCGCCGAAGAGCAGACGCTGCTCGATCTGCTGTATGACGGCATGAGCGATGGACATGAGTTGCTCGTGGCCAGCCAGATACCGGCAGTGCAATTCAACCAAGTCCTCACCATGCTGGAGCTCAGCGGCAAAGTCCGTCCCCTCGGCAATAACCAGTGGTCGCTCAAATGACTCCGCCCGCCAATGTGCTACACTGAGGACCATGAAGCTTATGATTACCATAGGTATCTTGGTCGGCGGCACGGTAGGCGGTTGGCTCGGCGCTCTTATGAGTAACAATAATTGGATGAGCGGCTGGAGCATCCTGCTCAGCGGGGTAGGGAGCATCGTCGGCATCTGGGTCGGGTTCAAAATCGCCAAGTCCAGCGGCTTATAACTTGCAAAAGTATAGTGTAGTACGGTATGCTTGGCGCTTGTGTGCGTAAAAGCGCTATACTAATTAGATACTTATATATATGGCAAAAAATCTTGTAATCGTCGAGTCGCCGGCTAAGGCCAAAACCATCGAGAAATATCTCGGTAAGGACTATGTCGTCAAAAGTTCCATCGGCCACATCCGCGGTCTGCCGAGCAAAAACGGCAGTGTCGACGTAGCGCATGATTTCGCGCCCAAGTTCGAAGTCGATGCCGACAAGAAAAAGGTGATCGCCGAGCTGAAAGCCGCCGCCAAATCCGCCGACAGCGTCCTGCTCGCAAGCGATGAAGACCGCGAAGGAGAGGCCATAGCCTGGCACGTCGCCGAGGTACTCAAGCTGGATCCAAAAACTACCAAGCGCATCGTGTTCCACGAAATCACCAAAGGCGCACTGGACGAAGCGGTAAAAAACCCCCGCACCATCGATATGCACCTGGTCGAAGCACAACAGGCCCGCCAGTCGCTTGATTACCTCGTAGGCTTTGAGCTGAGTCCTGTGCTGTGGCGCAAGGTCCGCGCCGGCTTGAGCGCCGGACGAGTGCAGAGCGTAGCCGTACGCCTGATCGTAGAACGGGAAGCCGAGATCGAGGCCCACACTCCCGAAAGCACCTTCAAACTCACCGCTGTTTTCACGCTGTCGGATGGCACCGAGTTACCGGCCGCCAGCAGTACCAAATTCGCCAGCCACGCCGAAGTCAAAGCAGTCCTGGAGGCCTTCGCAGGCAGCACGTTCAGCGTACGTAACGTCGCCCAAAAACCCGGCACCCGCAGCCCCGGTGCACCGTTCACTACCAGCACCCTGCAGCAGGAAGCCAGCAGCAAGCTCGGCTATAGCCCTCGGACCACCATGCGCCTGGCTCAGCGTCTGTACGAATCGGGCCACATCACTTACATGCGTACCGACTCGGTCAACTTGAGCACCCAGGCGCTGGGCGCCATGACAGGTTTCATCACCCAGACATACGGCGAACGGTACCATCAGTACCGTACCTTCAAGAGTAAGAGCGCGAACGCGCAGGAGGCTCACGAAGCCATCCGTCCTACCGACGTCACGAAGGACCGCTTGGGTGATGATGAACAGCAGCAGAAACTTTATAACCTTATCTGGCGCCGTACGCTGGCCAGTCAGATGGCTCCGGCGCGTCTCGAGAATACCACCGTAACTATCGCCGCTAGTGGCAGCCAGGAGACGCTGGAAGCCAAAGGCAAAGTAGTCCTGTTCGATGGCTTCTTGAAAGTCTACGGCCGTAGTGGCGATGACACGCTGCTGCCACCCCTTGCTGCCGGCGATCAGCTGGATCTGCTGCGGGCCGAGGCGCTTGAGGGCCTATCTCGTGGTCCCGCCCGCTACACCGAAGCTACGCTGGTGAAAAAGCTCGAGGAGATGGGTATCGGCCGACCAAGTACCTACGCCAGCACCATCAATACCATCCAGACGCGCGGCTATGTTGAACGCGGCGATCTGGAAGGCACCGAGCGGGATATACAGAAGCTCACTCTAGAAGAGGGTAAAGTGGCTGAGACTACCGAAAAGCTGATGTACGGCCAGGATCGCAACAAACTGTTTCCGACCGACACCGGCAAAGTTGTCACCGACTTCCTGGTCAAATATTTCGGCGAGGTGATGGATTATGACTTTACGAAAGATATCGAGGAAGAGCTCGACCAGATCGCGCTCGCGAAAAAGGACCGTGTGGGCGTTTTGCGCGAGTTCTACGGCCCCTTCCATAAGCTGGTGGAAGCAAGCGCCGATATCTCCCGCGCCGAAGCCACCCAGGCACGCCTGCTGGGTAACGATCCCGTGAATGGCCAGCCCATCTACGCCCGGTTCGGGCGGTTCGGCCCCATGCTGCAGCGCGGCGAACAAAGCGATGATCCTAGGCCCGATTTCGCCCCCATGCCTACCGGCCAGAAAATCGAGACCGTCACGCTTGAGCAGGCCCTGGAGATGTTCAAACTGCCGCGCACCGTCGGCCAGACCGAAGACGGTCAGGACATCAAGGCGAACATCGGGCGGTTCGGCCCCTACATACAGGTTGGTAAGCTGTTTGTCAGCATCAAGCCGGAAGACCCACACACCATTCCCCTTGAGAAAGCTCTCGAGCTCTATGCCGCCAAGCTGAAGACGGAAGCCGAGAAGAACATCGCCGACTTCGGTGATGGCGTCAAGGTACTGAATGGCCGTTGGGGTCCATACGTCAGTGACGGCAAAAAGAACGCCAAGATTCCCAAAGATACCGACCCGAAAAGCATTACGCACGAGCAAGCACTCAAGATGCTAGCCGAAGCACCGGCCGCCAAAAAGCGCACGTTCCGGCGTACTTCTCGCAAATAAACCTTCTTACAACATCGGTCTAACTCTTCCACAATTTGGCCGCGCAACAACTTATGGTATGCGTGAGTTTTTACAACATGAAGTAGACATAAGCGTTTATTTTATGCTACTATATGGCCAACACACGTGGGGTATAGGTGTTGACTTTTAACAGTAATAGTTTTATAGTAAGAGGTACTATGAGTGCTGAAAAGCCGGTTTTAAACACAGAATCCATCGTCCAAGACATCTTGGCCAGTATTGAACGTGAGCGCGAGCGCGAAATTATCGCCCGACGCTATGGCCTGTTTGATCGCAAAGAGACGCTGGAACAGATCGGTGAGCTGCTCGGTATCACCCGTGAGCGCGTCCGTCAGCTCGAAAAATCAGTCATGATGCGCCTCCGCAGCAGTGCAGGGGAGCTGCCGCACATCGCCGAAGTCGAAGCGACTCTCATAACAGCCATCGAAGCAGCAGGGCAGACCGCCCGCATCACCGCACTCGGCGCCGAGCTTACTGCCGAGAACACCCGCACTGACCAGTCCCGCCTAGCATTCTTAAGCGAACTGTGCCCGACCATCAGCGCCATATCCGAAGACGACAACTTTTACCAAAGCGCCGGCAACGCCAAGGTCCACGACCAAGCCGCTATCAAATCAGAAGTCGCTAAGCTCGTCGACACCATCGCCAAAGCAGGCGCCCCGCTTGAGACCCGCGAGCTCACCAAAGCTGCCGACCTCCCGAACGACGTCTACGCGACAGCCCTCGCCAGCACTTCCAAGCAGCTGGCCACCTTGAACGGCCGCTGGGGCCTCGTCAAATGGCCTACCGTCAACCCCAAGAACATCCGCGACAAGATCTACGTCATCCTCAGCGAGAACGGCAAACACATGCACTTCAATGAAATCGCTGAGTCCATCAAAGCCAGCGACTTCAAGCGCAAAGATGTGACCACTCAAGCCATTCACAACGAGCTGATCAAAGACAAGCGCTTCGTGCTCATCGGCCGTGGCATCTACGCACTGCGCGAGTGGGGCTACAAGAAAGGTACCGTGGCCGACATCATCGCCCAGGTCCTGCGCGAGGCAGGGGAGCCCCTACACCGGGACGAGATCGTCAAGCGGGTACTCAAGAGCCGCTTCGTCAAGGAGACGACCATCTTGCTCAACCTACAGAGCAAACCGCAGTTCAAGCGCGTCGCCAAAGCTACCTACGAACTTGCCGAATAGAGCAATATTTGACCTTTCTCGCCAGAACGAGCTTGAACATATTACGAACTAGTACTCAGAAAACCCATCACATATGAGCCACACGCTACGCCATGAAGGAATAATATATCCAATATTTGCTTCACAGGAAGTTGCACACACTAAATATCAGATGCGAAAGCAGGTGAGTGAAGGCCTCGGCAGGGTAATACGCCAAGTCCGTTTGTTTCAGATATATGAGGATAGTTTAACCGCCACAATCGCGAAGGCAGAGAGTATCTTTGCCGAGCTGACAGAGCGCTGTGACGCTACAGTAGTAGAGCACGAATGGGGATTTTATCCTATCTCCAAGCCTCGAGCTCCCATATATGATAAGCTCGGAACCACCGAGCACCTACCCGTAGGTTTCGACCTTGCAGCCCACACAGTCACCGTTCCGAACTTACGTAAAATGAGGGCCCAGGAGCTGCGTATAGTCGATAAGGTCATGAACAACCACATTCAAGCGGAAGAGTGGCCAAAGTGGCGTGACGCCAATCCAATGCAAATTGAAGGCACAACCAACCTTACTACTGGCCGGGAGAGTCGGATACTTCTAGATATAGAACCTATCTTGGATGTTAATCGAGAAGGCTCTAACACTTTATGAACATATTACGAACATCGGCTCTTCTCAGCTTTTTATTTTTGTAATGCAGATTAACAAAATACGAACATCGTACACAGTGCGTGTAGTGGGCATACGAACAGAACTTGTCGTACTATGAAAAGTATAGACGGAATGACAGGGCAGAGATTTTAATAAAATATTAGATCAGGATAGGGAAAATTACTGCGATTCAGGTGCAGAAGCCCAGCAAATCCAAACATAGACTATATGTCGCACAATGTATATTTTACGACTCTGATATAGGAGTTAAAGCTGATAGTACATACCTCTTCCGCAGGGGAGTTTTATGGTTCTAACTCACATATCGCATTGTAACGCATGGCAATCAGTTGCAGCCGCAAATAAATCGGCCGAGTTATCTCCTATACGGTAAGGGTGACAATTCCTATGCATAGTATCCCACCAGATACCCATAGCGTTCGGATTCTTACAGATACGCCATTTGACTTATCCACAGCTATGTCGTGAAAATATTTGCTTTTTCACGCTTTTGCTAGCTTTATATACTTCCCCTCCTATTGCCCTCCTGCCCTATTATTTGACACATTGTTAGAAATATATTTTTTATATATATTTTCTAATTCTATACTTAAAGAGAGAATATGAACAAAATACGAACGTCAGGAGGGGCGTAGGGAGGGAGGACTACTTATAATACACACGGCCGGGGGTTCGTAGATCGAGGTATTGGGCTGGAGTACGCTGACCCAGTTGCTGCACCGTAGCTATTAGTGCCCCGCTCTGCGTCCGCGCATCCGCTTCCAGATTACATCGTACGACATAGGCTTTCCCTTCCAAACGGATGTCCAGCTCGTATGGCTTGCCGACGGGCAGTACGAAAGCACTGACATCCAATTTGGCGGCAGCTAACTGATAAGCGACCGTCTGCACGAATGACACCGTGCTACTCGGCAGGGCTTGTCCGCTCACACGGAGAGACGATCCGGACTGATCGACCACCAGCGGCACATTCGGTGGCAACTTGCTGAGGCGCGCAAGGGTTATACCTGAGTCGTTCAAGGCATAGTTGCCCTGAGGACTCTGCAGTATAAGACTTGGTTGCGTCACTTGTATGTACAATATGGGCCGACTACCGACAAGTGGTGCCTCGAGTGATACGTGCTGCAGCTCAGGGAACTCCTGCTGCAACGCACGTGCCGTACCATCGAGATCCGCAGTGAGCTTGGTATGGTTGGCGGCATCACGGGCTAACAACTGGTGAGCGGCCACACCGTAAGCAGCTGTGGACTCCACATACGTTCCGGTGACCGCAGTCTGGCCCAGCACCACGACTTTCGGATCAGTAGTCAGCACAAGCACTTTGCCCAGGCACACCACCACGACTACTCCAAGCAGCCAGACCGGCAGGCGAGAGATGAGGGAACGGCTTGATCGGGATTTACCGCCCTCCTCTGTTTCGTGCTGAGGAGTGTTGCCGAGCGGTGTGCGCACACGGTTCACATCCGGTGTGCGGGAAGTATAGTAAGAGAACGCCGGGTTCGAAGAGGCGACGCGACGGACCTGTCGCCCCTCCCTCCCCTGTGCGGGTAGCTGTTTACGCGCTCCTCGAAACATACCCTTCTCCACCGGTCTTCAAAATAAGTGCCGCCAATTCGGCTGCCGCATGCGGATGCGCGTAGTTCGCCAAACGGTGCGCCAGCTCAACCCGCTGTTGTTCGTGCTCGAGCAATTCACCGACGGCGCGACCCAACCGTTCCGGCTGCTCCGCCTGATCCTCAGTCAGCTGCTTGATTGCCCCATGCGCGGCCAAGGTGGCCGCATTTTTGACATTCCACCCCAGTTGTTTGGAGGGTACGATCAGACAAGCCGCCCCCTGCAAAGCAAACTCCGCCAGGTTGGTCGCCCCGCCCCGGGCGATGATTACATCGGCCGCACCGCTGTAGCGGTACAGATCGCTTACGAACCCATGTACCTGCACCCGACTGCGTGATGCACCGAGATCCAGTGCATCGTATGCCGCATTCGTCTCGGCTTCGAGCGCCCGGCCAGCTATGTGTACGAGAACCAGATCCGAAAAAGTACCAAGCAAGTACCGGGCATTGGCCACGAGTGCCTCGTTGAGCATACGGGCACCGTTGCCGCCGCCGGTAAGCAGTACCACGCGCTTTTGGTCCAGCCTCAGCTCCCGCCGGTACCGCTGCTGCAGGGCGGCCGTGACCGGCTGATAGTGTTTGGCGACCGGCACCCCGACCATCACCGTCTTTGCCGCCGGGTATGGATACAGCTCCGTCGGCAGCGCTACGGCATGCATAGCGGCACGTGGAGCGATGAGCCGGTTAGCCAAAGAAGGTACGCTGTCGGAGTCGTGGGTGATGTATGGAATGTGGTTCAGGTATGCACCGATTGCGACCGGCACGCTCACGAATCCCCCACGTGTGAAGACCACGTCGGGTTTGAGTCGCTTCAACAGCCGGTAGCTCTGTCCTACGCCCTGGGCAAGCCGCATGGCATCACGCAGGTTCAGCGACTGCGTACGGACGTTTAGCCATTGGCGCCAGCCTTCATCGGCATAGCGGCGCAATTTGCCCGCCGAGACGGTATAGACGGCGTCGATGTTGGGATCCGCTGCAGGTACATCAGCCAAGGCATCACCTTTCTGACCGATATATATCACTTCGGTTCCGGGTTGCAGCGTTTTCAGCTCATGCGCGACTGCCAAGATCGGGGTGATATGCCCGCCGGACCCCCCGCCTGTCACTACTATCTTCATAATTAATCCTTTGTCCGCCCCGTTTTACGTTGCGGCTACTGAAACTAGTATAATGCGAAATCTGAAAAACCAAGCCTAATGCAGCGCCGACGAACAGTACGCTGGTGCCGCCGTAACTTACGAACGGCAGTGTGATACCCTTCAGCGGCAGTAAGCCGATCATAGCGCCGACATTGATGATCATCTGTACACTCAACCACGCGAGCACCGCTACCACCACCAGCCGGCTGAACGTATCGGGCGTACGCTCGATGATAAGCCGGAGACGCGCGAACAAGGCAGCGAATAGGCCCAGTAAGAATACCGCGCCGATAAAACCGAACTTCTCCGCATAGATCGCGAAGATGGAGTCGTTCTGCGCCTCAGGCAAGTAGCCGTAAGCCTGCACACCGCTACCCAATCCCAGACCGGCTATGCCACCGGACCCCACGGCGATAAGCGCCTGGCAAGCCTGATAACCGGTCGTCAGACAATTGCTTTCAGGGTGCAGGAAGGTCGCCACGCGTGCACGGCGGTACGGACTGATGGTCACGAACAGCGTCAGTAGCGCTCCTAGTAGCAGCACGGCGACCAGAATGCGCTTCACCGGCACACCGACCATAAGTGCCATGCCGCCCAGCATGGCCAAGATAACGCCGAACGACCCCAGGTCGCTCTGACCGTGCAGACTATCCGGCCCTGCGACAACTACCGCGATGATGACTACTAGATACGCTAGTGGTTTAAGGGTCCTTTGGGTGTCTGCGACTTCATTCGCAGCGGCCCGCCGCGCCAAAAACCCGGCTACGCAGATGATCAAAGCGAATTTCAGAATCTCGACCGATTGCAGCGACAAACCACCAATACGGATCCAACGGTGCGCCGGATATAAGGCATTCACCGGTGTCACCAGGGCCAGCAAGGTGGCCACGGCAGCTCCGATCAGTAGTGGCATCTGCCAACGCTGCCATGTGCGGAGCGGGATACGGGATGTCACGAAAAATGCCACGGTACTCAAAGCGATGGCGATCAGCTGGCGCGACACGTATTGGCTGCCTGAACCGCCATCGGTCGCACTCAGCGCCGGGCTGATCGCGTACACTACCGTCAAGCCGATAGCCGCAAGCAGCACGGCGAGTACTACGAGCCAATAATCCGGCCGGTGGCGTCGCACCTGTTCTTCGTTTGAGGACGTTTGCCGGCGGTTGACAGCGGCGACGTTCACCGGTACCACCCAAGTATGAACAATACTAGACCCAGCACCGCCGCGATCTGGCCGAGAATCCAGAACCGCATCGTCACTTTCGTCTCAGGCCACCCTATGGCTTCGAAATGATGATGTATCGGCGACGAAAGGAAGACTTTCTTACCATGGCGCAGCTTGCGTGAAGTCCGGTTTATAATGACCGATCCGGTCTCCATCACGTACACGAACCCGATAACCGGCAGTACATAGATGGTATTGGTCTGCATGGCAACGATACCGAGCGCCGTACCGGCCGCAAATGCCCCCACGTCCCCCATGAAGAAACGGGCCGGGAATATGTTGAACCAGGTGTAGCTCAGCAGTGCCCCGACGAACGTCAGGCAGAACGCCGCGAGCGCATACTTCTCTTCTATAAGGGCGATGACGGTGTAGGCGCTGAACGAGGAAGCTAGCAGGCCGCCAGCTAAGCCATCGAGTCCATCGCTGATATTGACCGAATTAGCCGTGGCGACTACCACGAACCAGAACAGCAGGATGATAAGCGCACCAATATGCCAAGCGTGCACCCCTGGCAGATAGACGCTATGGACGTCCAGCTTGGCGTAGAACCACCATCCTCCGACCAGCGCCACCAGGCTATAGAGGCTGAATTTCAATCGGGCTTTCATGCCGGCTATCTTTGCCGTACCCCGGATATTCATGATATCGTCGACGAGTCCGATAAGCCCGGCACCAAGCATGCCAGCCAGCGGTAGCCACGTCTGACCGCGGTTCAGGTTCGCTATCAGTGTCACAAGTGTCACCGAAGCAATGAATATCATGCCGGCCATATTTGGTACGTGGCGTTGATGCTTGGCGGCATGCAGCTTGTTGTACACCGTCGCCGTACCCCCCGACCATGCCTCACTCCGCTGTTTTTTCCACCATTGCCGCTTGTACGCAACGGTGGTGTACAGCGGTGTCAGTAGCATAGCCGCCGCGAAGCCGGCGATACCCAGTGACGTGACCTTGAGGAGCGAGTGCGACGTAAGCGCGAGGTGGAGTGTATGCATATTTATTTTGCGTGGATCCCTTTCAGTATACCCTAGTGGCTCTTCGGAGTCACCTCAAAATCATTGACGAGCATGTGGGCGATATTGCCGAATATCAGCTGTCCGGCAGATGTACCGGCATTACCGAGCACCTGTGGCTTGTCGGTATAGATCATTACCAGATATTGCGGCTTGTCCCCGCCGATCCAACCGGCATATGTACCGTTGAAATGCGTCGGATCGTATCCACCGCTGGGCAGTGCTATCTGGGCCGTGCCGGTCTTGCCACCCAGGTTATATTTACCGCCAAAATTCAGGTAGCCGAATCCTTCTTTGATATGCTGCTGGATCACATATTCCATCAGATTCACCATATCCTGGCTGGTCTGGGGTGATACCACATTGCGCTCAAGCACTTTGGGCTGATGTACCGTGGTCTGACCATCGGCCGTCGTCACTTTCTGTACCAGATACGGCTGATAGTAAGTGCCGCCATTCAGGATACTGGCGATCGCCGCAGCCATCTGGACCGGCGTGGCGGTTATACCCTGTCCAAAACTGGTGTTGGCGTACGTCAGATTGATACCCGCTCCGTTGTCCTGAGGGGACGGTACATAGCCTGCCGCTTCATACCCTTGCTCTATCCCAGTTTGCAGCCCTAGCCGGAAGTGTTTCGTCATATAGTCATACCAGGCATTACGGGCTTTGGCATTTATCTGGCCGCCGCCCATTTGCATCAGCATCCAGGTAGCGCCGGTGTTTAGTGACAGGTTCAATGTGCTACCGATACTCTGTGTACCTGATGTATCACCATCTGCCGATGCGTCCCGAATCGTCGCCCCGTCAATCGTCCAGCTACCTGGATCATAGAACGTCGAGTCTGGGCCGATCGCCCCTTGGTTGATCGCCGCAGCCGTCGTCAGTAACTTGACGATGGAGCCCGGCTCTATGGCATTGCTGGTCGTGCCGTTCGTGAACACATCGGCACTGGACACCTGCGAGTAGTTCGCCGGATCATAGCTCGGCGTATTCGCCATGGCCTTGATGGCACCGGTGTATGGGTCCATGATAAGCGCGTTAATGCTCTTAGCCTTCAGCGTCTTATTCTCATCGTTGATGATCCGCTCCAATTGGGCCTGCATGCCGATGTTGATTGTCAGATCCACATTGCTACCGTTCACCGGCGCCGTCGACACATTATCAGAACTGGCCGCCAGCGGCACGCCATTGATGTCAGTCACCGCTTTCAACTGGCCTGCGGTACCGGCAAGTTCATGGTTGAGCGCTTGCTCCACGCCGTATTCGCCTTTGTCGTTAGCGTTCACGAAGCCGAGCAGTTGGGACGCCAAGTTTCCCTGCGGATAGGTGCGATAATCTTGTTCCAGCGTACCTACCCCTGGGAATTTGAACGACAATATACGTTTGCTCTGGGCGGCGGTCAGCTTTTTTTGCAATACGACATAACGCGTCCCCTTGGTCGACAGCTGATCTTTGATATCATCCACATTTCCGCCGATAATGGGCTGCAGCTTCGCCGCCACCGTCGCCGGTTTCTTCACTACCGTCGGGTCGGCGTAGAGCGTATAGAGCTTCTGGTTCAGGACGATCGGTACGGTGCTGTCACCGAGCTGGGCCGAAATCGTTCCGCGCTCCGCCGGTATACTGTACTGCTTCAACTGGTCGCTCAAAGCGGCCTTTTTATAATAATCGTGCCGGATTACCTGCAGATAGAACAGGCGCAGCGCGAATATGCCGAACAGCACGATCAAGAGCGCATACCATACACGCACGCGTTGTACCGGATCAACGGTCGGGACCGGTTGTGGATTCATTATGTACTAGTATACCGTAAGCAGCTTATTGCACACTACCGGACGGGGTCGTCGGCGTCATAGCCGCCGCTTCTGGACTGCTAGCTACCTGAGCCAATGACTGCTCACGAGCCGACGCTACGGTCAGATCGTCGTGCTGCTGCTGCAACGACGCCTGCTGCTGCTGGAGGCTATTGATCTTATAGCCATAGGCGTTCGTTTTCGTCACCTGCGTCAGATACAGCAAGCCGAGCAGACAGGCTAATACGATCAGCACGATGGTGTTGCTGACCGGACCGAGCCGCTTGTCCTGTACCCGGAAGCTGACCGAATTCTGGCCTCGCATTGTGGTCTGTTGCCGGCCCATGGCCAGCGCGTTTGAATATGTCATAAATTTTTGAACTTTTTGTATTTATTTTTGTTATTTGGTCTGTCCAGCCCCGTTAACACGGGGCTGGACGCCTGCACATTAGCGGTCTACGCGGACGTGGACTTTGTACGTGCGGGAATTGCTTTTAATGCGGATAGGCATGGTGCGCTTCCCTTTCTTTTTTATTTTTTCACTACGGCGCGGAGCTTGGCGCTCCGAGCGCGCGGATTGAAAACTAATTCTTCCCGTTCGGCAGTTATAGGTCGTTTGGTCAGTAACTGCAGTGTGGCATCATAGCGGTTCCCCGCCTGGTCGGCGAACACCTGTTTGACGAGGCGGTCTTCTAGACTATGAAAACTGATGACACCGAGACGGCCACCGCTCGCAAGCAGCTCCACCCATACCGGTAACGATGCTCTGAGTAGCTCCAGCTCATCATTGACGGCGATACGAAGCGCCTGAAAGGTACGGGTCGCCGGATGAGTCTTGCTTTTGCCGGGCAAGGCCGAACGGACAATCTGTGCAAGCTCGGCAGTCGTGCTGAGCGGCCGTGCGTCCACGATAGCTCTCGCTACCGCTTTCGCTCGCGGTTCTTCCCCGTACTGCCGGATGATCCGTTCCAGATCTTCCGTACGATACGTGTTTACCACGGTTGCCGCGTCGAGTGCCTGTCGCTGGTCCATCCGCATGTCGAGCGGACCGTCCAGTGCGAAGGCAAAACCTCGGCTTGCGTTATCAAGGTGCGGTGACGATAGCCCCAGATCCGCTAGAATGACATCGAACCGCTTTCCCTGCTCCAACAATTGCTTGCTGGCGCTGTAGAAATCCCGGTGCAGCAGCGTAGCGCCTTGCTGTTCGAGCGGCCGCAACGCCTCGATGGCATTGCTGTCCCGGTCGACCAGCACCGCCTCTGCAGGTGCTTGGGTGCGTTCCAGTACCGCTCCTGCGTGGCCGCCGTATCCGGCTGTCAGATCGAGGTATGAATCCCCTATCTGCGGTTGGAGCTGGCCAAGTACTGCATCGAGCAATACCGGTACGTGATCATTCTTTTGGTCCGCGTGCATATCGCACTATTGTACCGTGCACAGAGGAAAATGGAAGCTGTCTTCTGTTTTCCGAGTACCCGGTGCCATATCGGATTTCCCGATATAGATGATTTATTTTTGTTTTGGTGTTTGTTTTTTGCCTTGCCAGCTTGCGCTGACCTAAGGTTGACAAGATCACCTATTCAGCAGCCAACTGTTTGTTTTTTGGAAGTTTTTGTTTTTGTGGTTCATCAGAAGCGTCATTGATGAAGTAAAGCGAATTACTTCCGACTTCTCCTGACTAATTGAGAGACTTATGTGTGAGGTGGAGTTTTGGGAGGTGTTTTAAAGGAAAGAACGAAGGTTTTTAAACGCGGTGCCTTCTCTAGTCCGCGTGTTGACTGCCGAATAGCTGATCTCGGGAGTAATGAGACAACCGCATCGCGGTTTTCTCATCGCGCCGGCAAAATGGAATACATTTCGTCGGGCTGCTCTTTCTCGTCCATAGACGAGCGAGAGATTTCTATTCGTATGTGCCTGATTGTTAAGGTGCTTTCGGAGCGTATGCCAGATCAATCCGCCATAAGCCGCCAATACTTTCCGACCCGCACACATGAGACACTACGGTCGATGCCTGCGTAATCCAACAGATGTTGTTCCAGGGTTATGCGCCCCTGTTTGGCATCCAGATCCGCCTCCGTTTTGCCCATGCGGAATTGCACGTTCAGATCGGCGATGCGTTCGTCCAGGATATCGCCTTTGAGCCGTTGCTCAACTTCGTCATCCCAGAAGTGCTTTGGATACACGTGCAGGTAGTTCTGAAAACCCCTGGTTACGACTACCCCACTCGCAAATTCGTTTCGAAGCTCAGCGGGTATGGTTAGCCGCCGCTTGTCGTCGAGTTTCCGTTGAAAGTAGTCCACCTGTGCCATCGTTTGGTCGTTTAAGTTGCTAGTGAGCCTTTTGTTTTTTGTTTTTTGTGGTGAGTCTCCTGGTGTTTCAGGTTACCCACGGTTACCCACTAACATGAGTGTACTACCCACATTCACCCACTTGCAAGCACTTTTATATAGAAAAAGCGGTGCTTTACACACCACTTTTCCACAGTTTTCCGCCATGGCACGCTTCTGCACTACATATGGCGTGGCAGCTTGGGGGCTTGCCGCTATTTGCCTTCAGGGACAATCGGCACTTCTACGGTCTGACCATCAGCCAGCATGGGATTACCCTGATTGTCATGGGTCAACCCCTGCTGCCGGATGTAATTTTCCGCATCGGTACGTGCGTCGCCGGTAAGTTCGCCCTCTCCCGCCTGTTTTAACATACTGTCAGGACCTTCATTCGGTCCGACGGCTTCTTTTTTCTTCGGATAAGTATCCATGTAGGAAATATCGTGATGTGCCGTATGATGAAGCATCTGTGCTACGCCGCTTGCGCCTGCGCCCACCAGTACTGCGCCTGCCGCCAGGGCCCCGGCCTTACGGGCGATCCGTACATGGAAAGGCTTGGTTTTGATCTGTTCAATGGGAATGGTTTTCATACTTACTTCTCCGAAAATTACCTGCTGCCGATAGTGGCGTGCTTGGTGCCGATATTCAGGATAATGGGGTTGTGCCCCGTTTCGACATCACGCAGGTGAATGTTTTCGAAAACCGCCGCATGCACCGGCGCTGCCCGGAGCGCTCGGAGCATTTCATCGCTGCACTTGAAGCTGGTAAGCAGTAGTGCGGCGATAGCCAGGAACATGCTCCCATGCCAATGGATGGGATGCCGGTGGCGGTGCAATGCGTTGGTTTTCGTCATTTTTTATTTTTGTTTGTTTCACAATTTATTTTGGAAACGTAAATACATAATAGCAAAACATAAGCATTTTGTCAATGTTATGCTCTAGTGTAGTCAACGGTGTAAGAACTCTTAACCGTCGTGGTTCAGGCCGCTAAGGCGTCGAGCTGGGCCATATCATCGGCATCGAGCTGAATGTCGGTAGCTTTCATATTCTCTTCCAAGTGCTCCACCGAACCGGTGCCTGGGATAGGTACGATCACCCGGCTATGCTGCAGGAGCCATGCGAGGCCGATTTGCTGCACGGTGGCATTATGTTTCTGGGCGACCGTGTCGAGTGCCTGTTCACTCAGGCCGCTGGTATTACCGCCGATTGGGAAATACGGGATGAACATGATGCCGTTTTGCTCGCAGAGCTGAAGCACCGCCTCACTGTCACGGTTCAGCACACTGTAATTATTCTGCACGCTGACAATAGCGCCAAGTTGCATAGCGGTCTGGAGCTGATCGGGCGTGACATTGCTGAGACCTACATGTTTGACCTTACCTGCTTGCTGCAATTCGAAGAAAGTACGGACCGAATCCTCGAACGGTACGTTCGGGTCAGGCCGGTGGAACTGGTACAGCTCTATCTGCTCCACGCCCAGCCGCTGCAGGCTGCCCTCGACCGCTTCCCGGATATGCTCCGGTCGGCCATCGGCAGACCATTGGTTGGCACCACTACGCGTCATACCGCCCTTAGTAGCAACGACAAGACCGTCGTAAGGATGCAAGGCTTCACGGATAAGATGCTCGCTGACCTCAGGGCCATACGCATCGGCCGTATCGATGAAGTTGACGCCGAGCTCTACAGCTCGTTTCAGTACGGCGATGGCACCATCATGGTCAGAAGGCTCGCCCCAGACACCATCACCGGTAATGCGCATGGCGCCGTAGCCAAGACGGTTGATAGTCATGTCACCTAAAGTAAATGTCTGGTTCATACAGTAACTCCTTTTTTCAAAAAGCTTATATGTCGAGAGTGAACGGTTCGCCATTGACCGCTTTGACGAAGGTGATGCCCTCCTGCCCCAGCAGCTGTTCGAAACGCTCGTAGATGCTGTCACGGGCTTCGTCACGCCAGTGCCAATCATGGATCGGTACGACGTATTTAGGTTTGAGCTCGCGGACCAGGTCGAACGCGACTTGCGTTGAGCCCCAGGGCGCCTGCATGGGTAGTGCCAGGATAGATTTGGTCTCGGTGAAATGATGGCTGTCACCAGGATGACTCAGCATATCCAAGTAGTGCACACCGAGGTTCGGAGGCGGCGCCAAGAACGGTTCATGGCCTTCGTGCGGTGCCTCAAAGAACGTGATTCCGTCTGAAAGAGCGCTGGTAGCCGGGATACTTTCGGCGTTCAGCGTTTCGACCACATCGTCAGGAGCCGTGATATGTACCTCGGGGAATTTTGCGAACAGCTGTTTGACGAGATCGAGATCGAAATGGTCGGCATGGCTGTGCGTGATGATGATGTCGTCGAGGTACTGCAGGCTATCCACATCCGCAGTACTGAACGTACCGGGATCGAACAAGGCGGTGCGATTGATGGGGTCAGGCATTTCTACGAGCAGGCATGAGTGTACAAGCTTGGTGATTTTCATCGGATAACTCCCTTCTTAAGCGTTGCTACGTCTAGTGTAGCGCAAGCGTGGGAGCGGAAACTGTAAAATTCCCTATGGAAGCGCTAGTGGCGACTCGGACGCGAACGGCGCAGCAGTGGGAGCACGGCGGCCATGAACACGATCGTAACCACCGCAAAGCACACACCCTCGGAGCGGTAATGGAGTACGAAAGTGTTATGCGCGGCTTCGGAGAGAAACAGCACCGCCATACCGCCTGTACCTAGTAGTGCCTGCCATCTCGGGTAGCGCGTGCGGAGACTCTGGCCGGCCAATCCGACCAGGGGCCCGGCACAAACTGCGCCGGCAAGCCAGATCGCATTGCCGGTCCAGCCACCGGTGCCGGCGTTGAAACGCAGCGTAGTCACCGCGTAATAGCCGGCCAGAGCAAACAGCTGCAGGCCGACGCCACCCAGTAGCGCCCACGCCCATGAAGACAATGCCCATCCCGCCACGAAGGAGCCGAACAACCATACTGAGTAGGAGTTAGCGAGCTGCGTGAACGGTGCCGGCAGATAGGTCTGGCCGAACGAGGTCAACCCACCAAGCACAAGACCGCCGAGCACCACGATAGCGCTGCTACGCAATATCTGAAGGGCTGAGTGACGAGATAGACTCATCGCCTACCCTTTCGGCTTACGGATGAAGCGGCGGTCACGGTACGCCAACTCGCGGCGGTGACCTTCGAGCCCCTCGATGTATTCGGCGAATTCTTTTAACAGCGTACTATAGCGCTGGTTGGGAGTGAGGATTTTGAGCAATTTGTTCTGCTGGATCAGGTACTCCGCCAGTGCGAAGAAATCTCCGTCGCCGCTGACGATGACGGCTTTATCGTAATTCGGGAGTTCTTTCATGGCATACAGTACCAGGTCGGCATCGATATTACCTTTGACGACCGGTTTCTGCGCTTCGCGCTCGGCTTCGGTCTGTCCCTCTACTTCGGGTGCCTTGATTTCCGTGGTAGGTTTGAGGACGATCAGAAAGCCGTGGTCATGCATCTGCTCGTACAGACTTTCATTCTCGGCCATGTAACCGATGAACATGTAGGCGTGTGTGACGCCGTATTTCTCGGCCAGCCAGATGCGGAATTTGTGCCAATCCATTTTCCAGCCGATCTTCTGAACGCCCAGGTTCAGGTTCTGACTGTCGATGAAGGCGTAATTGTTGGCCGGCCGGGCGGTTTTGGACTGTTTCGGTTTGCGGCTGCGGCGTCCCGGTTGATTCATACTGGTATGATACCAGCTGGACGAAGAAAAATACGAGCTTTATTGGTATTTTCGGATAAAACGTAAGGGCTGTGAAAGGATTATTTTTGGGCAGCGACGATGATTTTCAGTAAGTCGGCGCCGTATTTATCGAGCTTCGCCTGCCCGAAACCTTTGATGCCGAGCATAGCCTGCGCGGTCTGCGGCTTGCGGCGAGCGAGCTCTTCAAGAAGCGTATCGTGCGCCACGATGAACGGCGCTACCCGGTCGGTTTGCGCCCGTCTGATACGCCACATACGGAGCGCCTCGAAGAGCTTCTGATCGTACGGCACCGGTACATCGACAGCATCCGCGCTGGACGGTTCGCTTTCCGCAGCGGCATCAGCGGTGATATTGGCCAAGGCTTCTGAGGCCGTCCGCAGATCGGCGTCGAATTCGAAGATAAGCGGATGCATGGCGAGCGCCATCTGATTGACCCCGACAAGATACACGCCATCCATACTGCGGACCCGAGAAAGCGCCACGTACCCCATGCCAGGCGTAAAACTGCGCGATAAATCGATCTCGGCGGCGTCCAAGCTCATCCCCTGGCTTTTGTGGATAGTTATGGCCCAGGCCAGACGCAGCGGCAACTGAGCGACTTCGGCGCGCACCCGGCCGTCTTCTTCGAGCTTCCAGCTGTGACGCTCGACGGTGATATCACGGCCGTTCGGCAGCTCGACGACGGGTAGATTATCCCGGAAATCAACTACCCGTCCGCGCGTACCATTCACGAATCCAGCTCCGAAGTTATTGGCCACGAACATGACTTCGGCGCCGATCTTCAACTCCAACGTTTCGGGCGCCAAGACGCTTTTGACCAGCTGCTCTACTTTGGCCGCCTGGCCGGTCGTCTGCATGCGGTAGGTCTTGCCCGTTTCGACGATATCCTGCAGGTGCCGCTGGTTGATGCTATCGACATCCATGTTGTGGCTATACAGACGCGTGACCACCAGGTCACCTGGACGCTTCTCGCGCAGGCGTTCCTGAAGAGCGCTTTCGTGCAGCTCATTGATATCGCCCCGGCGCATGGCTTCGAGCAAGTCAAGCAAACTGTCCCCTACCTGACGGTGCTGCTCGGTGAGATAACAGATTTTGGGATCCAACTCGGCCCACGCGTCGCTCAGATGCACAAAATCAACCATGGCGGTGCCACGTGAAATCGGCGGCAACTGGAACAGGTCGCCCACTAATACGACCTGCAGACCGCCGAACGGTGCGTCAGACTTGCGCAGTAGCTTGGCCGCTTCGTTCACCATATTTAAACGGGCACCATGCAACATCGACACCTCGTCTATCACCAACACGTCGGCTGCGTTGTAGCGTTTGAGCAACCGGTCGTTCTTGGCCAGCCATTCACGGTCGCGCTCACTAAGGAACTCACGTATGCCCAGACCCGACCAGCTATGGATGGTCGTACCGCCGATGTGGGTTGCCGCGATACCGGTGCTCGCCGTCACCGCGACGTTCTTGCCTGCCCGCTTGGCACGGCGTATGAACTCGTTCAATACGTACGTTTTGCCGGCGCCGGGCGCACCGGTAAGGAACACCGAGTTTCCTTCGAGCATTATGGTAAGAGCCTGCGCCTGTCTCATGTGTTTTCCTCCTTCGTTTTTGCGTACGACTATGCGTTTACTTCCGTCCTACAGGCATGTAGTACACCCATACTACACCCGGAACACAGTGAGATTTGTTGTGTTTTACGCACCAGCCGATGGTAGCAGCAGGTCTTCTTCGCTTTCAGGTTTGAGCGGACGCTTCTTGATGATTTCAAACCGCTCGCCCGTGGTCGGAGATTCGTAATAATCGTCCGCCATCAGGTTGATGAACTTAGCGATATCTTTGTCGTCCATGATGATGATGGCGCCGCTGTCATCGGGCATCACACCGAGGTCCAGGTCGTCGCTCTGCTGCAGGATCTGCTCCTGTGTCACCTTGCCGACTTCCAGTTTCTGCAGCTTCTTGACCAGCGCCTTTTTGTCTTTGACTAGGTTCTGGATATTCATACCTTCGGAGAAACTCAAGCGGTAGTGTTCCTCGATTTCACGGATCTTGCCTTCGGCAATCGCCTGTTCCTTGGCGTCGTAACCGAACAGGCTTTTCAGCTTCGGCTGGCTGAAGACGTATAAATCCTGATCGATGACCAGCAGCTGCGGATCGGCCGGCAGGCGCAGCGCGGCTTCGGCGTCGAACGGTACGAACTTGTCGCCACGCAACATCCAGCCTGTCTGCCCTTTCATGACGTTGCTCTTCGGCAATACCTTGGCTACATAGAACGGCTTGTCGAGTTCCGGATGGCTGATGCGCGCCAGCACGCCCTTCATGTGGTTGATATCATGCTCGCTCTCTTTGAACAGTACGATCTCGTGCTCCTGGGTCTTCAGCCAACCGAGCGTTTCGCGCAGTTTCTCTACCTTGTGCACCTGCGTGCGCTGCAGTACCAGCTCTTCAGCCTCGGCCTGCTCGAAGCCACGCACGATCAGACCCTTGTCGATACCCTCGAGGACATACTCGAGCATCTCATCGATGAATATCGGCTCGAGCTGCTTCTTGAGCCCTTCGGCCAGTGCCGTCTTGTAGAGCACGTAGTTCTTGCTGATGAAGAACAGTTCTACTTTGAGCTCGTCCTTGTACTGCACCAGGTTATTGGCCCACGCGAAGACATCGGTTTCCTGATAATTTTCAGGACTGAAACCATCGTTCAGGACGTTTGTATCTGCATCCATAATTTGTTCAATTTCCAAATTTATTTTTCTATAATTTTTTACTACAAAAATTATTGTACCGCGTTCTGGCAGCACTTTCTGCTGTAAAATTGTCTAACAAATAGGCACGAGCCTATGATTCCCGACTAAGCTGTACCTCGCCTGGCAGGTCATTCTCCGCGGACTGGGCACTGAGCGCATCGAGCACCACCACCAATGTGTGGAACGTATCCTGAATATAGGGCATGTGGCCGGGGCGCTGAATGGTGCGTAACTGCTTCCAGAGCGGTTCCGGCTCGCGGTCCTCAGGCAACCCGCCAGCACGCGTAAAGCCCACACCGAACAGACGCCGCACGGCAGCCCGGCCGCGGCGGGGCGCTTCCAGCTCGTGCAGGAAGCTCGGAGATACCGATTCGATCCACTCGCGTATCGCCTGCGCCGCTGCACGCTTGTTCTCGGTAAGCTCGCTATTGCTGAGTGGGTTCAAAAACTCTTCTAGCGCTTTCAGGTTCACATTAGCACCGCGTACGAGCAATTGGTCATAGTACCGTTGGGCGACCTGCACGTGCGGTGGTTCATGTTCCAGGCGCTCTTTGTGCTCTTTCTGCGCTACCCGCGGCGCTTCACTGACCGCTTTTGGAACCAGCGGTATGACAACTGCATTGGGTGCTTCGGGAGCGGGTTCGGACGCGGATTGGGATTCTGGTTCTGGCGCCACTTCCGCCGTTGGATGGAGATCGATCGAGACTTCTGCAATGATCGGCTGTTCGGCCTCGAGCTGCGCCTCCTCTCCCCCTTCGACTGGGAATAGGCTAATGGGCTCGCCTTTTTTAAACGCATCGTTATAGGCGCGGGTGAGGCCATTCGTAAATGTAGTGATGGTATTGTACACATCACCCTTCTTGGCATCCGGCTTTGTGGCCGCACGCCACTCCACCAAATCTTGTAAATCTATACCGACCAAATAACCCCAGAAGACGCTGCTATTTACCCGCGCCGTCTCTTCGTCACCATTGGCTGACGTGTACAACCTGGCCCAATGTTCAACCATCGTATGGGTAACGTCGTCGGCCGTTATATGACCGGTCGGTACACCACGAGAGCGTAGCTTGTCGAATATTGACTCCACGCGGCTCAGGACGAAGTCTCGCTCGCCCTCTTCTTCGATAACCTTATGAAGTGCCTGAGCTACCGCCTCGGGCGATGCTCGCTTCTTGCTTTCGGGCACGGGCGTAGGCATTACGGCCGTCACTACTGGCGCTACTTCGACTTGCGGTGCCGGAGCTTGCCCCATATCAAGTGATGTGAGAAGTTTACTGATGTTCTTGCTGGTAAGACTCAGGAAGGTATCCAGCCCGCTACGCGCTTCACCATCGACGAGATTGCCATAAAAACCCGTTAATCGTTGTTTGGGTCGTTTAGTGTTGCTTATGTGCATCACCGCCAGAGCCGCGAGTTCGTCCGCATCAATCTCTTCACGGGTCGCCGGCACGGAGAACCATTCCTGGCCAGCCTTCTTGTTAACAAGTCCGATGAGCCGCTGCACGGCTTTGAGCTCGAACTCCGGATCATCAGACTCTACACTGGCCTCTACCACAGGATCAGCCGATGCGTCGGTCTCTATGGTAGGTTCAACTGTTGCTTTCGCTTCAGCGGCTGGCGGTTGGTCCGGCTCATTCTCTTCCGGCACATCATCGGCCGCCTCTGGCACTTCCGGTGCCGGTTCAGGAGCAAGCTCAGGCTCTGGAGCAACGGCCTCAACCGGCTCTTCTAGCGCTGGCACTGCTTCCGCTATCTCGATCGCTTCATACGTTGAGGGGGCCGCCGCATCTGGTTCGGCCGGTGTCTCGGCGGGGCGATCTTCTGTAAAGGTAATTCCGATAGCACCGAGCAATTGATTTACGACCCTTAGTCCATCCCGCACATATCGTGCCTCGGCCTTACCAAGGGTACGGATGTACTCTTGTATGCGTGTGCTACCATCTTCATCGATATCCAGCTTGTGGGCGAAAGCCTCCGCTTCAGCCAACGCTTTGGCCTGCTGCCTGAGCGCAGGATTCTCCACCGCGGTTTGCTCCGCTAAAGACAAAAAAGATGTATGGGGTAACTCGGACACGCTACGTACTCCCTGCCCACCGCGTTAGTGATTGGGCACAGTGTAGCAATCTTGCAGAGCCGCTGGCAATATATTTTTACAGCCGTGCGCCTTGGCGGGCTTCGTTCGCCCAATGGTCAGCTGCCTCGTTGCCCGGGTCGCCTTCGTGGCCGCGCACCCATGTAAGGGTCGCCTGGCTCTGTTGGTAGAGCGGATACACCGCCTGCACGATATCGAGATTTTTGATCGGTCCGCCCGATTTCTTCCAACCCTTGGCTTCCCAGCCCGGCGCCCATTTGGTAATGACGTTTATCCAGAATTCGCTGTCGGTAAAAATCTGACATTCCTCACCTGCCGCATGCCGCAGCGCCGCCATGATGGCCAGGCCTTCCATGCGGATGTTAGTGGTGTTGGTGCGTGGCACACCGGAATCATCCGGTTCACTGCCAAGCACCACGGGTTTGAGGTCCTGCACCACGGCAAAGCCGCCCGGGCCAGGATTCGGGCTGGCGCTCCCGTCTGTATAGTACGTATTCATCCAAACATCATACCATCCTAACCTCCTTGGTTACGCTTGACGCTACATATGGTAGTAAGCGGTTCTCTTGACACCATAGAGCTTATGACATAAGCTGGTATTTGTGTTTTTACACGGTGGGACGGTAAAAACATTTTTCTACCCCTGTTACCCACACCAATTTAATAGCGAATTATATCAATAACAATTAAGCGGGTAACCTTATCTTAGGGGATGGAGGGAGGATTAGTAATTTATGAAAACTGTCGCTCTAACAGCGGCCTTGTTTGCTAGTGGTTTATTATTTACCACCAGCGGTTCGGCCGCCCACACTACACTTTTGCGGAGTGATAAAAATAAAACTTCGCACCAGACGGTACAAGTAGCAGCGAAGACGAATAAGGAGGCCGATGCGGCCCCAGCTCAACCCGCCGCGCCGGCACCGGTCATGGTCACGGTAGCACCCGGTGACTATCTGGCGAAAATCGCCGCGGCGAACAGCACAACGGCACAGCGTATCTTTGACGCCAACACGGCGATCCAGGATCCTGACCTGATTTACCCCGGCCAGCAGCTCCGTATTCCGGCAGCCGACGAACAGCTGGCGGATCGGCCCATGCCGGCGGCCGTTCAAATAACAGCAACAGCAGCGCCCGCTACATCCAGTCGTGCGACGACCGCCAACTACGATCCAGGCGACGGAAGCGTATGGGACCGGATAGCCGCCTGCGAATCAGGCGGTAACTGGGCTATCAACACCGGCAACGGTTACTACGGCGGCCTGCAGTTCACGCTCGGTACGTGGCGCGCGAACGGCGGCACCGGCATGCCGCAGGATGCCAGCCGCGCGGAACAGATCCGCGTTGCGCAGAATGTCCAAGCCAGCCAAGGCTGGGGGGCATGGCCCGTCTGTAGCGTCAAAGCCGGCGTCTAACATATAAAACCATTCTGGCTGAATATCCCGCAGGGTCATCCCTGCGGGATGTCTCTATATATCCTTTACCGGACCGCGGAGCAGCAGCTCAGTAACGAAATAACCCTGCGCTCCTTCTTGATGCCTGCGGATCTCGTGATAATCGGCGAAGTAGTCGCCGTCGCTCTGTCGGCGGTAGTGAATCTCGGCGTACCCGCGCGGCGGCGTAGTGAACAACGGGCCAACGTAGATCAGGAACTGGCGCGACTCGCCAGGCCGTAGCTGGGTATCGAGCTCTCGATGTGAGCCCGCCAAAAGGATGCGGTCTAAGAAAATCGGCTCATGTGATTCGTTATGGATATCGGCAAAAACTTGCAGCTGCGGGCCGCTGGTACGGTTCTCTATGCGGCCGATCCGGACCACTGGTACGGCACGTGCACCGGGTGCTGGGACATGATCCGGAGTAGGGGTCGACTCGGTAGACGGTCCATATACCGGCTTGCCAGCTAGTATCTTACCAAGCGCCCCGAAGAATCCCATACCCTACCGATCCCCTGCCCGATCCGGTTTTTCGGGTACTATCACCCACAGAATGATGTACGGCAAAAAGCCCGGCAGACCGCCCGGCAACAGCAGGATGATAGCAGCGATACGCACTAAGGTCGGGTCGATATCGAAATACTCCGCCAAGCCGCCACATACACCGGCAATCATGCGGTTATCTCCTGAACGATACAAACGTTTTGCCATAACGCTACCCTTTTCCTTTCTTTATGCGTAGCCGCTTATAGTCTGCTTTCAACTGTGAGATAACCATTTGGTAGCCATGCTCACCGACATATTCCCATGCCGCACGGTAGGCTGGATACTCCTGACAATACGCTATGTCCTGTTTCGTTCGCTCTGGTTCACCCAATACCTCATCGAATATCGCCTGCATGGTCGCGTGGACGGGGATGTGCACCAAAGTATTCCAGTCATTATCCTGGTCAAACAGTTTTTTCCAGCGAGATCCATATGGCGTGTCGTAGGCGGACTGATCATTGTCCGTTAACAAACGATGGATCAGCTCGTGCGTTAGAGTAGCGACAAACTGATCCGGCTTATACTGCACGCCGATTACCATCGGGTCGCTGAACGCTGCGAACCATGGGGCGATGTATACGTCGACGATATTCTGACGAAATGTCAGATCAAGCGCATCGCACATACCTTGTATGATTTTCTGTCCATGCGGCTCCCAGGCTTTCTGATACTCCTTAACTATGTCCTCGTATTCATCATGGGTGCGCAGAGGAGTGCCGTCACCCCATAACTCATTCAGATGCTCCGAAGCATTGTCACGTAACAGCCATGCATTCTTGATCCGGATCTCGGGCATTGCCATACCTTCAGTCTAGCAATGTCTTGAGGGTTTTGATAAGCCCCTCGCGGGCATTACCCGTGAAATTATGATCGCCGGGGATAGTGATTATTCGTGCGACGACCGCTGGAAAATCAGTCTGTCCGACGATATCGTCATCCGCCGCTTGTACAATCGTGACGGGTTTACGGGCAACTACGTTCTTGAAGAGCGCCTGTACATCGATATGGGCCACGCTATCTAGGTAGTCTTTGCCAAGGTAGGTGATAGTGCCATCACTGCGCGGGATGGATGACGTGCCATTAGTATTGAAGGCTGACCCTTCCCGGCTGGCAAAGATATCCTTGAAATGCTTGATATCAAGCACATCAGGCGGCGCCAGGAATATCAGCTTTTCGACCCTGTCTAGTTCCGCTAGCGAAGCTACGATGCAGCCCTGGGAATGACATAGGAGCGTTATAGGCTCAGGAACCTGTGCAATCTCCTGATTTAAAATATCCGCTTGCTTCTTCAGCGATGACACTGTAGCATTGCCAGCCTCATCAAACGAGTTATAGTCGAACATGACGAATCGGAATTGCGGAAAAGCAGCAGCAATCTCAGGAAACATACCCCTACTGTCGGCGCCTACCCCAAACCCATGCGAACAGATGACAGTCTTCATGGCCCTATAGTAACATTCACCAATAAAAAATACCGGATGATCAGTCCGGTATTTTTATCCTCTTGCAAGTAGGATTTTTGGGGAGACGCTTCTTTGTCCTTTCCTCAATTTTTTATCGGAATGTACGAAGAAGCTGAAATGTAAGTGTTTCTTTTGGAATGAAAACTTACTGACCTCAAAATATCAAGCCATAAGCGCTTTGTCAACATTACAAATCCGGCTTAGGAGGACTTAAGTTGAGTTCTTCCCTTATTCGTGTGAATAGTGACTTCAAACGATAAGTCATCAAACACATCACCGTACTCAACATGCGTATAGCTAGATTTCTTTTTCTTAGGTAAGAAATGATGTGTCTGTCTGTAGAACTCCAGTAAGGTCGTAACCTCAAGTAATTCAGTTGCGCCTGGAGCAATGCTTCTCGGTAAAGATTCATCACCATGGTCGGGTAGTGTTGGGCCTGGGAAAATAGGCTTAATAAAACCAGTATTATATTTCGATGTACTCGCGTAAAAACCGTTACGCCATGAGCGCCAACTGGCAGATATGCGCTCCAGAGCGATGTACTCATTGGTGGGATTTACAATTTTAAGCGCAAACTGCCAATCAATATATTGGTCATAGCGCTCCCTTTTGTGTGCAGTAACAAAGTCGAGTCCTATAGCACCAACACGACCAGACATAAACGCTACTGATAGCCCACTTCTTGATAACAATCTTTTCAGTGGGCGCACGAATAAGCTGATACCATCGATGACACTCCAGCTGACGGATTGGGTAAGCGGATCCGCCATACTCTATCCGATTGTCTGTACTAATTCTGGGATAGCTATGCGTTCTTGGTCGGTGGTGTCGCGGTTACGGACAGTGACCGTACCGGCGGTATCGCCTTCCAGCGTTTCGAAGTCGACCGTTACGCAATACGGTACGCCGATCTCGTCCATCTTGCGGTAGTTCTTACCGATATTTCCAGTGTCTACCCACATGACGGCTCCCAGCTCTTTTTTGAGCATAGCGTAAACTTCGCGGGCCTTGGCGACCAGTTCTGGCTTGTTCTTGGCTAGCGGCAACACGGCAACTTTTACGGGTGCCAAGTGGGCCGGGAGCTTCAGTACGACGCGGTCGTGTTCTTTGTCTTCCCAATAAGCAGCACTGAGTACCGCCATGATGGCCCGTTCCAATCCGAACGACGGCTCGATGACGTGCGGTACGAACGGCTCGCCACCGTCTTTGGGGCGATATTCCATACTCTTACCACTGGCCCGCTGGATGTTGCCGAGGTCGAAATCGGTGCGGTACGCCAAGCCCAGCAGTTCCTCCCGACCAATCGGGAAGTCGAATTCGAAGTCGACGGTACGCTTGCTGTAGTGGGCACGGTCGTCTTCGGGCACTTCCAGCTCATGGACTTGCTCGGCCGGCAAACCAAGGGCATCGCACCATAAATGTATTCGTTTGATCCACGCTTCGAACGCTGTTTCCCACTGGTCCGGATGCACGAAGTACTCGATTTCCATCTGTTCGAATTCGCGGGAGCGGAAGATGAAATCGCGCGGGCTGATTTCGTTGCGGAACGCCTTGCCCTGCTGGGCGATACCGAACGGTACGTCCGGATAGAACGTATCGACGACGTTCTTGAAGTTGGTGAAAATACCCTGGGCAGTCTCGGGTCGTAGGTAGCTGATGGAATTTTCGTCTTCCACCGGACCGACGTTGGTCTTGAACATCATGTTGAAGGCTCGGGCTTCACCGAACGTGCCGGTTTTGCCGCAGGTCGGACACTTGTTCGGATCATCCAGCTTGTCGGCACGGTGTCGGGCATGGCAGTTCGAACACTCGACCAACGGATCGGTGAAGGTATCTACGTGGCCGCTGGCCTGCCAGACTTTTTGGTTCATAAGTATGGCCGCATCGACACCGTACATGTCGTCGGCTTCTTCGACGAACATCTTCCACCACAGCTGCATGATGTTGCGCTTCAGCGCCACACCGAGGGGGCCGTAGTCCCAGGTGCCGGAAAGACCGCCGTATACGTCAGAGCCCGGAAAAATAAACCCGCGCCGTTTGGCGAGCGATACGATATCTTCTAATTTGACGTCACTCATAGTGTAAAAATTCCTTAAAGTTGCTTGGTTTTGGGTACGAGAAAAATAATTACAGGCCGAAGCCGTTTCCGCGCACTGATCCAAAACCGGCAAAGCTATAAGCTTTCATGAGCGTGATTATACCTGTTTCGTCGCCCTTCGGCTACTGTTCGTGCGGCGGTAGCTCGTCCGATTGTTGGGCAGCGAAGTGATCGTGGAACACATCGGCGATCTTTCGGGCGGCCCGTAGATACTTGGGCGCATGCTCCGGCTGCTCGCCCGGGTAACCGAAACCGTCCTCGGCATCCATCGAGAACCAATCGTGATGCAGGTCATCCTCCAGTACTTCAGGCCTTTCGACACCGCTGATCGCCGTTCCCTGCGCCTCGAGTTCACCCATACCGATGAGGCCCTTGGCCTGCAGTCGCCGATCGCCGTAGCCGATGAAGAATTTTTTGCCGTTCTTGGCGGTATACACACCCACGCCGATTCCCACCGCCGCCACGACCCCCAGACCGATGGCGGCCTTCTTGTGGTCTTTCAGGTCTATATTTTTAACGAATTCCAGCCAACCCTTCGCATCGTTTGGCAATGATTCCCGTTCGCTCATATGCCCTCCTTGTCTAGTGAATATACTGCTGCGCCAGCAATCGTACAAGCGGACCGGTGTGTTGTACGAGTGCCTGGGCGCCGCTGATCTGAGCCAGGACGGCCGGCTGCGTCCCGGCAAATACCAGGCGTAAGAATTTGATATGGTCGGCACCGTACGACCCATCCGGACGAGCGATGAATGCGGCATCATCGAAACTGAACTCGTAGGTTTTGCTTGGATCCAGCTTAGTGCCGCCTACTTCCGTCTGGAGGTTAGGTGTATGGCCGCCCAGGCGGAGCAATTGGGCACTGAACCAAAAACGGATAAGATCGATAGAGAGCGTGCCATCGTTCAGTGCATTGAACGCCTGCTCGAGCAGCCCGAAATACGCAGCCTCCGGCTCATCTTCGGTGATCTTATGAAGCTGCTTTATCAACTCATAACCCAACATGGTCCGATCGATATTATTGATGATATGGCCGTAATGCGTCACCAACCGGGCGGATATCAGCGTACCGATATCTCCCCTGCCCCGTACATACGTGAGGTGCGTCACACTGAACAACTCGATGCCGCCAGCCAGTTTACTCTTCACGCGGCGGACACCCTTGGCCATCAATCGTAATTTGCCCTGATCGGGAGTAAGGAATGTGACGATACGATCGGCCTCGCCGTAGTCGGTGCGAGCCAGTACGATGCCGGTGCTGATCTGCTGGTTATGCATGGCTGGCCGGAGCGATTACCTGTACTGCCGCACATAACTGTGCAAGACTCGTGGTCGGCTTGTGCAGTACGCGCGCTACGCCCAGTTCATGCTCCAGAGTGGCGGCGTGCGCCAAGGCGTGCGGCGGCACCATGGTGTAGACCACCACCGGTACTTGTAGCCATTCTTCATAGCTGCGGAATTCATATAGGAACTCGACGCCATTGTGCCGCGGCAGCTGCAGCTCGAGCACGACCACGTCAGGCATCTGTTCATCGGCAGCATGGACTGCGCCTTGGGCCGAAAGGACATGCGAGACCGTATGGCCAGCCCCCTTAAGCGCCTGCTGCGCCGCCATGGCCTGTATTTTGTCCGGTTCGATAAGGAGAACGTGCATACGTGCTATACCAATTGCAGCTGCGTACTTGGCTGCAGTGTCGCTGCCAGGCCGGTCATATTATGATAACGGGCCACATGCAGCCGAGCGGCTAAAGTTTGCAACAGACTGTCGGCCACGAATACGCCCGCCGCCGGGCCGCTCGTCAATTTCTGTAGCGGCTGACGGGCCTTGCCCTGCAAAGCTCGAGCCCGACGCAAGCCGTCGGCACCAAGCTGTGCATTGCCATACAGTCCCGCCACGATACCGTAGCGGCTGCGATGCGCGCTCAGATGTACGGCCGCAGTGTCATCAGATTCCGCCTGGGCCAGCACGAACACCTGACCGAGACTGGTCATAGCCGCTTGTAGGACGGTCCGGTCGGCGATGATAGGCGTCGAGCGCGAACCGATATCGAGTGCCAGCTCCACGCCGTACTGGCGTGCGAACGGCTGCAGCTGTTCGGCCGTATCGTACAGCAATGACGAAACCGTCAGCGGCTCCAGCCGGAGCGGTGTTACCTTACCGTGTATCCGCAGACTTAAGGCATAGCTTTCTACCAGCTGCACCGACGCTTCACTGATGGCGCGCACTATCTGCCAGCGCTGCGAGACCGCTTCCGGGTCATCATCGGCGCTGATTTCCGCCAGGCGGGAAATCTGTAAGAACGGGCTGGCCAACTGCTCGGCCAAACTCAGGAATAGGCGCTCCTGATCATTCACTAAAGCCTTGTTCCCGCTTTGCCGCATACTTCTTAAGATCGCCCCCGTGTTATCCCCACCGCGTTGAACTACGTCCTAGTATACCGGACGGATGAGCGCTTGCCTATGAGCAAACTTAAGGCAGGAAGGTCAGATTGGGCAGAATATACGTGTTGAAATCGGGAAGGTAACTGGGCGATTCCGTCCAGATTTCGAGCGTAGTACTGCGCAGCGGCAGCATGACCATGGTCCCCGTCCCCGCCTGGGCACCGCCGGGCAGCACTTGGCCGGTGAGTATCGTACCGGTCACATCGGGAACTTTCGGAAGCGTATAGGGCGCTGCGGTGACTTTGCCGGTCTTGATAAGCGAAGCGAAACGCTGCAAGTTCTGACTGTATGTCTCTGAATTAACCTGCACACGCAAGTTATACGTCTGCTTGGACTGTAGCGACGGCACAGTATCAGTGTGGAAGTAGGCGTCGAGCGGCTTGCTGGTGGTAGTCGTGTCGATGTAGGCGCTCCAGGTTTTCGGATACATCACGTGCACACTGCCATACGCGTCCGGGCCGGTGAACGGTTTCAACGGTTGCTTGGCCGCTTCGGTGTACTGCACAGCATCTTGGGCCTGCACAGCTTTCGTATTGGCGTTCACCGCCGTATTGATCTTGGCCTGCGTGTTGTTTTTGTAATCTTGTCGACTATTAAACGCCCAGACTGCAAAACTGGCCGCGCCTATAAACAATACTGCCAGCAGGATCACCGGTATCAACAGCACGTTTATGGCGCCCTGTTCTCCCCTCAGTTTCTTCATACTGCTCATAGTTTAACGCACGGAGGTAAAAATACAAGGACTTGTATTTTTACCGAGTACGTCAAATCCATATCACGGAGCGCTATGGTACGTACCCATGCATAATTTTCAATCATTCGTAGCGGTACAGGTACACGCCGGACTTTTCAGCCGCAGCCTTCCTCGCCGGAATCTGGAAGGCGAAACTGACCAGCGGCTTCTTGACCTGCATCATCTTACGGTCAAGCTTAGGCATGAACCGGTCGAGCAGAAAGGTGAACACGCCGTCACACTCCGGCCACTGTACCGTCCAGAAATCACCCCACACGATCCGCACCTGCCGGCGATAACGCCGGGTGCGCAGCCAACTGACGATCACCAGCAGCGGATTGAGTTCAATGCCAACCACCCGCAGCCCTGCCCGGGCGGCTGCGACCAACACCGTGCCATCGCCGCTCCCCAGCTCCAGCAGTGTCTGGCCAGGACGGAGGTCAAGCAGCTCCAGCGCCGCCTGGGTCTGCGGAGCCAACGTCGGCACGTAGGGTGCACCGCGCAGCAGGACGCCACCGAACGTCACGATTACGACGGCGATGATAACGGCAACGTAAATCATCCGGCGACGTGTTTCTTGACGGCTATCTCGGCGTCAGCCAGGTACAACTCCAGCTCACTTGCCAGCTTGCGGCCGGCCGCATGCAGTTTGACCGCCTCGTCGATCTGGATGTCAGCATCCTGCAGCTGCGCGATGATGTGCTCCAGCTCCGCCGCTTTGGCGCGATAATCAAATTCAGTCTGTTTTGCCATGTTCCGGCTCCTTCCCTGTTATTGTAGCTTCCGCCGTGCCGTCGCTCAACTGCAAGGCTATACGCATGCCTGGCGTCAGATCGGCTGCCCGCTTCACCACCTGGCCACCCACATGGACCAGCGCGTAACCGCGCCGCAAAGCCGCTGCCGGATCGTACGCCGCGAGCAGCTGCTTGAAGGAATCCAGGCGGAACCGTGCCGTCTGATAACTGGCCTGCAGACCACGGTCAAGCTCGGCCCGCTGCTGCCGCAGCCATTCTTTGTGGCCGGCCACCACATCGTATAGCGCGCCGTCCAACGCTGTCTGTGCTTCTTTGAGCACGGCCGATACTACGGCGCGGTCCGGTGTCAGTAGTTCGGCAGCGTTGCTCGGCGTACTGGCCCGTTGGTCAGCCGCCAATTCCGCCAGGCTTTCGTCTATCTCGTGACCGATCGCTACCAGCGTCGGCACACGGCTGCCCGCCACCGCCCGCACCACGTTCTCAGTACTGAATGCCGCCAGGTCGTCGGCGCTGCCGCCACCACGTGTCAGCACTAATACTTCCGGCGGCTCCGGCAGCGCGTTCGCCGCAGCGATCGCACTCACGATCTGTGCAGGTGCCTGTTCGCCCTGAACAAGCACATCGAAATGTTCAATCCGTATCCCCTGCCAGCGCGCGCCAAGGATTTTCATAAAATCAGCATAAGCCGCCGATTCACCAGCCGTTATCAGCGCGATGTGTGCCGGCGGATACGGGAGCGCCCGTTTGCGCTCCGACGCGAACAGCCCTTCGGCGGACAGTTTTGCTTCGAGCAGGTTCGCTGCCCGTTTGAGCATCCCTTCACCCACTGGCATGATCGTCTGCACGTTCACACTGAACCCGTATTGCTGGTGCAGCCGTGGATTGCCGCTCACCCGTACGACCATGCCGTCTTCAAGCGGTCCTGGCAATGCGTACACCGTGCCGAAGAACCGCACGCTCGCTTCTTCATCTTTGAGGTCGAAATATACCCAGCGGTTGCGACTCACCCGGAAATTGCTCAGCTCACCTTCGATAGTCACATACGGGTAGGCGGCTTCGAGCGTCTGGTTCAGATACGCAACGAAGTCAGTGACCGAAAAGACCAGCTCGTTATCCATCGGCTTTCGATCCACGCAACGTCTTGTGATAGTAGTAATATCCCGGTGGCAATTGCACCAACGTATTCAGTACCCGGTACATCACCGTCACCGGCAATGAGAGTGCACTGGGCACACCGGTGGCCGTCAGTACCAGCGTCATCAGCCCCTCATATATGCCCACGCCGCCCGGCAGCACGCTGACCAGCCCCGCGAAATTGGCTACCGCATACGCCAATATGACGGCCCCGAAGTTCACCAGATTACCGAACGCCATATACACCACGTACACCGCCATCACTTCCCAGAAATTCGCCATCAGCCCCCAGAAGAACGGACCCTTGAGTTGCCGTGGCTGCTTACGGATAAGCATGTAATTCTCGTGCAGATCTTCGAACAGTTCGCGCGCCCGCTCCACATTGATGGCGTCTGATTTACTCCGCTTAAACAGCCGCAGCAATCGGTTGATCAGACGCGTCGCAGTCGCGAAGAAGCCGGCGATCCGCCGTTTCGAGCCGATGACGAACATGAACAGCCCCGTACCGATCACCATGACGGTCGTAAGCATGCCGGCCGTAAGCAGCACCAGGCTGTTCATATGTCCCTCGGCAGCCAGGAAGAACAGGCCGAGGACGATCAGTACCTCGAAACTCAGGAACAGCAGCACCAATTTCAGCAGATGCACCACCGTAGCCTTGGCGGCCGTCACCTCGTCGCTGCGCATCCGCACCCCGAAGTAACTGATGCCCGCCGCGCCGCCGCTCGGGAACACGTTATTGATGAAATTCAGCTCCAGGCTCGTCTCAAACATGAACCGGTAGCTGAAGCGGTTGCCGACTATCTTGAACAATCCCTGGTACATCCGGGCCTGTGCATCATAGTTCAGGAATTCTACCGGAATGAGAAGCAACAGGAACCAGGCATGTACCTTGAACAGATTGTGGAGCGTATCGCCCAATTGGTCGCGTATGGCCACTACCAACACCACCAGCGCCAACACCGTAAGGATGTTCAGCAACAGCTTCCAATTGCGGCGTAAGAATGAAGTTTCGGCCATTGTACAGTATTATATCAGGGACATGTCTAAGACTCTCCCCCAAGCGATCTGCATCCTCGGGCGCCAACCGGCGCTCGGCCTGGCCGAGCTCGAAAGCCTCTACGGCGCTGAGCACGTTTCGGCCGTAGCGCCCCAAGCCGCCGGGCTGGACCTGCACGCCCACGACATCGATTTCAAACGGCTCGGCGGCAGCACCCGCCTGGCGCATGTGCTCGCCGTGTTGCCAAACACCGACTGGAAACGCATCGAGCGCGAGTTGCCCACCCTCGTGACCGAACTTGCACTGACACTGCCCGACGGCAAGATACAGCTGGGTATGAGCGCTTTTAATCTGAACTTGTCGCCAGCGAAGCTGAACGCCGCCGGCCTGACACTCAAGAAAGTCCTGCGCAACAAAGTCAGCCGCAGTGTGCGTATCACCCCGAACAAAGAACCCGAACTCAATACCGCTTCTGTCCTGCATAACCGCCTTACCGGTCCCACCGGCATCGAGCTGCTGCTTATTGCCGCCAGCGATGGCTCGACCGTCATTGCCCGCACCACTGCGGTCCAGGACATCGACAGTTATACCCTGCGCGACCGTGGCCGACCCAAGCGCGATGCCCGTGTCGGCATGCTACCGCCCAAACTCGCCCAGATCATCATCAACCTGGCCGTCGGTCAGCAGCGACCCTCTAAGGATTTCACCGTGCTAGATCCGTTCTGTGGCACCGGTGTCGTCCTACAGGAGACTATGCTGATGGGCTATTCGGCCGCAGGCAGCGATATCGAACAACGTATGGGCGACTACACGCTCGCAAACCTTGATTGGTTGTGGCAGCAATTCCCACAGACACAGAATGTATATCGTGGCTGGCAGCTGGGTGACGCCACTACCCTTCAGTGGGAAACATCGAAATTCATCGAGAAAAGCGGCCAAGTCGTTGATGTCCAGCGTGTACCGGCCCAGATTAGTGCCGTGGCTGGCGAGACGTACCTCGGCCGTCCCTTCACCGCCGCACCCAGCGCCGAAGTACTTGCCCAGACCACGAGTGAGGTTAACCTCATCCTTAAGAAATTCCTGCAGAATATCCATGGTCAGCTGCAGCCCGGTACGCGGCTCTGTCTGGCTGTCCCCGCCTGGCATACTAAAAATGAGTTCAAACACCTACCCCTTATTGACCAGATAAGCGATTTGGGCTATAATCGTATACGATTTGAGCACGCTCGGGACACACAGCTTCTCTACTACCGGGAAGACCAGATCGTCGCTCGTGAATTATTAGTACTAACAAGGAAGTAGCATGTCACACGTCAAAGCTGGCGGTACCGCCAAAAATACCCGCGACAGTCAAGGCCAGCGCCTCGGCGTCAAGCTGTTCGGCGGCCAGAAAGTTCTTAAGGGCCAAGTCATCGTCCGCCAGGTGGGTCAGACCAAGCGCGCCGGTGTCGGCACCTTTATCAGCCGCAACTTCACCATCCACGCCGCCCGCGACGGTGTCGTCAAGATGACGACCCGCAAGGTCCGCACTTTCAGCGGCCGCTCGGTCCCACGCGTTGAAGTCACTGTCGAGTAATTGCTCGTCAATTACAAAAGTCTCCGCTAGGAAAGCGGAGACTTTTGTAATTTTTTCAGAGAACTAGAAGCCGTGACGCTTCCAGACCCTGTCAGCTGCCGCTTCAGCCTCCTCATGGGTACCACCAAAATTTCTGATTGATTGGTATTTGTTATCGGCTTCAGTTCGAGCTTTGTTCAGCGCCTCGGCACTTGGCTTTTCTGGTGCTGCGGACTGCGTAATCGGCACCTCCATGACACTGCCGCGTAGCGCTACACCGGCTAACTTTCCAGCAAGATGCTCCTGATACTTATCGGTGAGTTTTTCATTGGGAATCATTTTGCCTGAATCACTCCAAAAAGCAGGCGAGCTATTTTCTCTCATGCCCTGTTGCAGCTGAGCAGGCTGGATATCCCCATTACTGCGTTCGATGAGCACCGTGGGCGGCTGCCCATTCGCTATCTGTTGATCAACTTGATTAAATAAATGGGCAGGTGTCTCATTAGATGGAAGCGAGTTTTGATTTTGATTCATAACATTTATATATTAGCATAACCTTTATAATAAGTCAATTAAGATGTATCGCATTGATGACCGTTAAGCACAAAGACGACCCACTGACAAAATGCCGTAGGTCGTCTTTTTTTGTGGAAGTTGCCTTATTGTTGCATATGTTCCATATGTCCCGCAATGTTCTGGAGATTACCTTCAAGATATGCATCCATATGTATGCCACCAGCCAGTTCGCCCATTTCTCCAAACAGCTGGACTGCCCCTCGGGCAATTTCTTCGATTGGTACACGCGCATCCGGTGTCGTGCGCAAAGAGTAAGCGCTGCCCGTGAGAGTATGCAGGCCGTACACTATATCCCGAGGTGAAGGCGCACTACCCTGTAAATCAGCAATGCCCTCTACTACTGTAACGGTATTCTCGCTTTCAGGAATAGGTATACCGAGACGCTCATTGGCATAAATCACCGATCGCACGCTTAAGTCCATCGTACGATCAATGAATGTCTTTTCCCCGTCGGTAAGGTCTTGCTTACGACTCAGCTCGATTACTTTCCCCCCAATGATATCGCCGAACTGACGCAGCTGCTCGCCTGAGACAAAAGCTCCATTGCGCAGCTCACCTGCTTCGGGATATTTTTCGGTAAAAGTCTGATAAGGGTGTTTACTAGAAGGTTGTTTTTCCATATACGTAAACATTAGCATATTTATGCTAATAATGCAATACGATGGCGTTCTATATCAGGTTCAGGTGGTGCTTGATGCGATCGACCACATCGCTGATAACTACCTGGGACTTGACGAGGTAATCATCTACGCCTAGCCCTTGTGCCCGCTGCTTGTCGCTGTCTTGGCTCAGAGCCGTCAACATGATGATCTTGAGATTGGCGGTTTCCGGGGTATTGCGCAGGATATCAAGCACGTCGAATCCACTGACTTTCGGCATCATGGCATCGAGCAGTACCAAGTCCGGCTTATGTTCTCTAGCGGCAGCCAGGGCATCCTCGCCGTTAGCCACCCGCCGTACGTCGAACCCTTCGCCCTTGAGGCGCATCAGATACACGTTCGCGAGCGCGTCGTCATCTTCAACCAGGAGAATTTTCTTGCCGTTCGGGTTTGAGTTTTCGTCTGTCATACTGCTTATGCTACCGGTTCACACCTATTTTTGCAACAGACTGGCGATGAAGCCGCGGAACATGGGATGGGCGCGGTTCGGCCGTGATTTGAATTCGGGATGATATTGACTGGCCAGCAGGAACGGATGATCGACACCCTCGATGACCTCTACCAGGCCGTTATCGGGATTGATGCCGGTAGCGCGGATACCCCAGCCTTCGTAATCGGGCACGTACTTGGCATTCGCCTCAAAACGATGCCGGTGGCGTTCCTCGATATCCTGCGTGCCGTACAACTTCGCCGCCAGGCTGTTTTTAGCGAAATGGCAGGCATAGTTGCCGAGACGCATCGTGCCGCCGGTGTTCTCGAGGCCTTTCTGGCCGTCCATGGTCGCGATGACCGGATAGGTCGTGTCTGCATCGACCTCAGTAGTGTTGGCGCCGTGCAGACCACCGAGCCGGGCGGCGGCGATGACCATCATGTGTAGTCCGTAACAGAGGCCAAGGTACGGTTTTTTGTGCTGCAGCGCGTACTGGGCGGCGGCGATCTTGCCTTCTACGCCGCGGGTACCGAAACCGCCGGGCACGACCAGGCCGTCGACCGCTTCAAGCGTGGCAGTCACCTCTTCGGCCGGCATGTGCTCGAGCTTTTCGGCGTCGATCCAGCGTATATCGACGTTCACGTCGTTGGCCCACGCGGCAGAGCGCAGCGCTTCGAATACCGACATGTACGTATCGGTATTGTCGAGATATTTGGCCACGACCCCTACGGTGACCGTGAGATCCTGCTTGCTGGTCGCCTTGCGTACGACTGCCCGCCATTCTTTCAAGTCAGGTTTTGCGTGTTTCAGCCCCAACCGGTCACAGATGACTTCGGCGATACCGGTATCTTCCAATGTGAGCGGTACTTCGTAGATACTGGGTGCATTCGGCAGCAGTGCCACGGCTTTTTCCGGGATACCGCTGAACATGCTCAGTTTGCGAACCACGTGCTGCGGTGCCGGTTGCTCACTGCGTGCCACCAGGATATCAGGCGTGATACCGAAGCCGCGCAGTTCACGCACGGCGTTCTGGGCCGGCTTGGTCTTGACCTCTTGGCTGGCGCCGAGGAACGGCATGTACACCACATGCACGAAGAGACTGTTCTCGCGGCCGACCTGGTAGCCGAACTCACGGACAGCCTCAATGATGGCAAGGCTCTCATAATCGCCCACGGTGCCGCCGATCTCTACGATATGCACGTCGAATCCTTCGCTCGCCGCTACGACCTGGTCTTTGAACGCCCCGGTGATGTGCGGGATGTACTGCACCGTCTGACCGGCGTATTTGCCTGCCCGCTCATCATCGATGACTTTGCGGATGACGCGACCGGCCATCAGACTGCTGGACTGCGTCAGTTCCTGGTCGAGGAAACGCTCGTAATGCCCGAGGTCAAGATCGGTTTCGGCGCCGTCCTTGGTGACAAAACATTCGCCATGTTCGCGCGGGTTCAGCGTACCTGCATCGACATTCAGGTACGGATCGAGTTTCTGGATGTTTACGGAGAGGCCGCGGGCCTTGAGGAGATTACCGATGGAGGCGGCAGTGATACCCTTTCCTAATCCGGAAAGCACACCACCTGTCACAAAGATAAACTTGGTGGGTTTCGCCACGTGTACCTCAACACCTCTTAAATTTACCTTTATCTTACCTGTGCGGGGCGCGATGTGCAAGGTTATTTTGCGGCCAGGTACGCTTCGGCTGCCTGGAGCTGGGCATCGTTATCAGGCGTGGCGTCGGCCGGTTCCGTGACCGTCTTATCGGGCGTGATACCTTTGTGATTGATGTTCTTGCCGCTCGGGCTGTACCACTTGGCGATGGTGACTTTGAGCTCGCTGCCGTCGGAGAATGGAATAACGGACTGGACCACGCCCTTGCCGTAACTTTTCTCGCCGATGACATACGCCGCTTTGTTGTCACGCAGCGCCAGCGTCGTGATTTCGGAGGCACTGGCGCTACCGGCATTCACCAGTACGACCGTGGGCATGCCCTTCAGCGGGTTATCACCGGTCGCACGATAGCTGTCTACCACCGTATCGCCGCGTTTTTCCTGTTCGATAAGCGCATTGTCCGGCAGCCAAAGGCTAGCTATGTTCTGCGCACTGTCGACTTCACCGCCCGGGTTGTCTCGCAGGTCAAGGATAATCTTTTTGACCCCGGCTTGCTGAAACTTCTGCACCGCTTGTTTGACGAGCGTGAACGAATTGTTATCGCCCTGCTCATCACCATCGCTGAATTGGCTGATCTGTATATAACCGATGTTGCCGGCTAGGATCTTACCGGTGGCGTTCGGCACGGTGATGGTAGCGCGTGTGATCGTGAGAGTGAGCGGTTGCTGTCCCCGCACGATACCTAAGACCACCTTACTGCCGGCTTTACCGTGGATCTTGCTGACCGCATCGTTCAGTGACATGCCGGCGGTCGATTGGCCGTTGATGGCAGCGATGATATCTTTGGCACGCAAACCCGCTGCCGCCGCCGGCGAACCGTCGAGCGGCGACATCACGACGATATCGCCCTGCGCATCCTGGTCGAGCTGTGCACCGATACCGGTCAGCGTCTGACCGTGCAGGTCGCCGTTGAAGGTGTGAGCCTCTTTCGGAGTGAAATACTGAGTGTACGGGTCGTTCGCACTTTCGGCCAGGCCATGCTTGATGCCATCAAGTACCTGGGACTGGGTCAGCTTGCCGTTGTAATTGGTGCGCAGTGCATCATATATCTGATTGACGCTCGTATAATCCAGACTGTTTGGCAGACCGCTCACCGGAGTGAATTGCCCGGCCAGTCCGATACGCAGGCGTCCGTCACCCGTCATTACCCCCAGACTGAATACCACCACCGCGCCGACTACGGCAATGCACGTGTACCACGTGCTGCGCCGACGCAACCATTCCCCCATGTTTGTGAATCGCATATGTTTATCCAGTATACCCCACGGCAGCGGGTTCTGCGCTACAATGGAGGCAATATGGAAAAAAGCTTGAAGATACAGGAATGCACGCATGCGGAATACACCGAGGAGTTGGCTCGGCTCAGCACAGACCTGCAGGCGCCGGTATCATTCTTGCAGGCGCCCTATTACGGTGCCTGGCAGGAACGCGACGGCAAAACGGTGGTATATTTTATCGCTCAGGACGGCCAGACCACGGTAGCCGCCGGATTGGCCGTGAAATATGATGCGCCGGGTGGCATCAGCTTCTTCTACTGCCCGTACGGGCCGGTCGTACGTGAATGGACGCCGGAACTGTATACTGCGCTCCGGGATTTCTTTAGAGAAATCGCGAAACGCACGGGCGTCACGTTCGTACGGTTCGATAATTACCCCAGTGGCAGCAAACCGGTCGCTAATCAGCTGGCCGTGACCGCCAGCCTGCAACCCCGGGCCGAATGGTTACTCGACATTGCAGGCCCGCAGGATGACATTTGGATGGGTTTTCATAAGCATGCCCGTTACAATGTGCGCCTGGCCGAGCGAGCGGGCGCGAAGATTGATTATTATGAACCCGCCAAGGCGCCGCTCGATACGTTCTTCGGACTGATGCAGACGACATCGGGACGGGATAAGTTCAGCATCCAGTCCAGGGCATACTACGAAGCGGTCCTCGGTAGCATACCGGCCGATAGTGGTTTCGTGGCAATCGCTACCATCGATGGCATACCGGCCGCCGCCGGACTGTTCGCCGCCTACGATAAGGTGATGCATTACGTATTCGCGGGCTCCTCGGATGATTTCCGCAAGATCGCCCCGCCCTACTTCGTCATCTGGAACGCCATCTTGGAAGCCAAGCGTCGTGATTGGCACACCTTGAACTTCGGCGGCATATCGGACGAAGTCAAAGGCACCCATCTGGCCGGTGTCACCGGCTTTAAGAAGCGTTTCGGTGGCTACGAAGCAACGCACCCCAACCCCGTCGATCTCGTATATAAACCGTTCAGGTACTTGCTCTTCAGTCTCTACAAGCACCTTCGCTAGGCTTATCCCGAAGACCGGAAAAGCCCGACAAACCCTTCAGGGTTTGTCGGATGAGCACAAGGCACACCGTGACTAATCGCCCTTCAGGAGCGAGCAGGAGACGTCCAATTATCGGAAGTAGATGTAGGTGAAATTGGCAGCCTGAGCAGCACTGACGGTCATCTCGCTATAGCGGCCATCATAACTGTAGTTGTACTGGCTGACGAGAATAGAGCCGTTGGCGTTCACTGCTTCGACCCACATGGCGTGGCCATATGCACCGACATTCCAGATAGCTACCGAGCCAGCCCGTGGCGTCGAACCGGTAGGAATGCCGGCCGATCGGGCATCGCCCGGCCATTCGTTCGCATTTCCGCGGCCACCCCAGTACGGCATGTCACCATACGCTTGGTATACCTTGAATGCGGCATAACTGACACATTCCCGGTTATACAGGCCCCAGTTATCAATCGTGTTGTCCATAGGGTGGTTACAGCCCCAGTGGCCGGCCGGGCCGCTGGCGTCTGCCGGATAGCCGCCACCGCAGCTGCCGCTGTAGATCAAGCCGCTGCCCAGTTTGGCGTTCTCGGCTGCCTGTTGGGCGCGCAATTGAGCGATCTTGCTGCTGTTGGCTTGGATCTGGGAGTTGTACGATGCCTGCTGGGCCTGGTTGTAATTGAGCATGGCTGCCTGCTGGGCTTGGGCGCTCGCCAACTGCGACTGCTGATCTTTCTCTTCCCCGAGCAGTTGGTCGACGGTGGCTTTCTTGGTCTGTAATTCAGCCTGCAGCGCCGCGATTTTCTTCAAGGTATCCTGCAACTTATTCTGGACGGCCGTGCGGTATTCCTGCTTGTCGACGAAGTCACTCAGGTTCTTGCTGGTAGCCAGCACCTCGAGCGTACTGGGTGTACCGTCCACATACATCGTTTTTACATCGTTTGCCAGAATCGCCTTTTCGTGATTGATTTCATTCTGGGCTTCGGTAATCTGCTGTTGCAGACTTGCCTGCTGTGCCACGTTGGCGTCGATGGACGCCTGGAGACCGTTGATCTGCTGCTGCAATTGACTGATGGCATCCTGATAACTCGCCGCTTGAGCCTGCAAGCCGTTCACCAGGCTACGTGTCTGGGAATTCTGCGCGTTCAAGGCATTGATCTGCGCTTGGTAGCTATCGGCCAGCACCATACGGGTCAGGCTGCCACCTACCAACACCACACCTACGAATACCAGTAGGCCGGCGCGCAGATGCAGAGGGAGTTTGTGAGAGACTTTTGTTTTTTTCATGATAGTTTTTGTTTGGAAACTACTGCACTTAAGTGTATCACGCATATGCAAATGCTTCAATCGTACCCTCTCCCCGTTCCCGGTGCGCATAAAGGCCTTATCCGTAATTCCGGAGGCCGTTGGCTATATCGTTATTTCTTTGGCGTTTTGAATTTGAGATATCGCCGCGTAGCAATGACGGACGATGCGGCACCTATCAGTATACCAAGCGTAAGCTGCATGGCCAAGAGCAGCCAGTAGTGGCCCTGGAAGAATTGCTGACTGTAGCTGATGTCGAGCAGACCGAAACTGGTCGCCTGCAGCGAACCCGAAGCCGTCACGAACACCGCATTGACAAGCAACGTGGATATCGCCGCTGACAGGATGCCATAGATGATCGTCTCGACCACGAACGGCCCACGAATGTAGCTGGTGGTCGCGCCGAGCAGACGCATGATCTGGATCTCGTCACGCCGGTTAAAGATAGCCATCTGGATGGTATTGAAGATGATGAGCACCGATATGACCGCGAAGATGATGACGGCCGCGATACCGATCTGACGCAGGATGTTGGTGGCGTGCGTGATGTTGTCGATCGCTTTTTTACGGTCACCGTTATATGAGGGCGAGTCGCTGGTCTGCAGCGCCTGATACTGTTTGGTTGTCAGGAACTTATTGATAGCCCCGATCTGGTTCAGATCGCGCGGATAGACATGGATGGTAGCCGGTATGGGGTTGCCCGTTTCAACGATGGCCGTCTGCAGACTTTGGTTGCCCCCGTTCTGTTGCACGAACGCCTCTTGGGCCTGTTGTTTGGTCAGGTAGTCCACCCGTTTCACGTCAGCCTGTTTGCGGATGGCGCTCACGAATTGCTGCGCCTGTGCGTCAGTGACCGAATCCTGCAGGAACACCGAGACATCGACCTGATTCGCGATCTGATCGACGGTGTGGCCGAACGTGGCATTCGCTACGATCGAGAACAGGATGATAGTAAGTGTGATGACCATGATGGCCACCGCGGCCAGCGCCAGCCACAGCCCGCGCACGAAGTTCACGCCGCCGGTGCGGACGATTCGGAACAAGGTGATGAATTTGCGTTTCATAACTATAAAAGGCTCAGGCTTTAGGATTATATTCGGCGTGGGCGCGGTCACTGGCGATCTGACCATGTTTGATGGTCACCACGCGGCGCTTCAGTTTGTTCACGATTTCCTGATTGTGGGTAGTTAGCAGGACCGTCGTGCCGTAGCGGTTGATTTTCTCGAGCACTTTTATGACATCCCAGGCATGCTTAGGGTCGAGGTTACCCGTCGGCTCATCGGCGATGAGGATCTTGGGCTGGCGCACGATGGCGCGAGCGATGGCGACACGCTGGCGCTCACCGCCAGACAGCTCTTGGGGCATGCGCTTTTCTTTGCCTTTCAGATTGACGATATCGAGCACTTTCGGCACGGTGTTTTCGATTTCCCGCTTACTCGCACCGACGATTTCCAGCGCGAATGCCACGTTTTCGAACACGGTGCGATTAGGTAGCAGCTTGAAATCCTGGAACACGGTGCCGATCTTACGCCGTAGCAGCGGAATGTCACGATCGTGCAGCTTATCGTAGTCGATACCGCCGACGATGATCTTGCCGCTGGTGGCGCGCTCTTCGCGCGTCAACAGGCGCAGCAGCGTGGTCTTGCCCGAGCCGCTCTGCCCCACTACTATCACGAATTCCTTCGGCTCGACGTGCAGCGAGATACGGTCAAGCGCTGGACCCAAATTTTTGTTATACGTCTTTGTTACCCGATCCAACAAAATCATTAGCGGTATTATAACAAGGAACCTGCGTGAGAGCCAGCCGGATATGGATTTATCGGAGGAATGGTTGTATAAGTAGGTACATGGAACTCGATAGGGCTAGCCAGCCCATCATTCTCCACCGGGAGTTGTTCGAGGAAGTCGGCCACCGACGCTACAAAGTTGCGGCCGTTATTAGCCGGGCCTGGTGCGAAGCCGGTCACTTGGCAGAACTGCCCATACCTATGACGCCATCAGAGCGTTCTCATCGCCACCATGACCGTCTCGAAAGTATCACCTTGAATTTCACCGATCTCATGGCAGGTATGCGCGAGTTAGAGCGCGGCGAACATCACATGATGCTGCTCGGTAAAACCGCTTGGGACATCGTGGCCGACATAAACAACGAAAGCCTGGCTGCCAGTGACGCAGAATATCTTATACCGTGGATCGACGGCGTGCATCCTGATTTTCGCAATGGAGCTCACCGGCGCGAGCAAGCCGCCCAACACTTAGCAGACGCGTATCGGCAACTGCGCCTCGCCACGCCTGCGTAAGGCTCTACTACGCCGGCGAATCACCGAGTGTGTGTTCCAGATATGCGGTAACGAAAGGCTCGAGCTCACCATCCAAGACTTTGTCGGGGTCGCCGCTGACGTATTCGGTACGGAGGTCTTTGACCTGCTTATACGGATGCAGCACGTAACTGCGGATCTGATTGCCCCAGGCAGCCTGCTCGTTCGGTCCCTTTAGCTCGCTGACCCGGTCGGCATGCTGCTCCAACTGCAGCTGGGCCAGCTTACCGCGTAGTATATGCAGTGCCGTCTCTTTGTTCTGTAATTGGGAGCGTTCGTTCTGGATAGCCACGACGATGCCGGTCGGCAGGTGCGTCACACGCACGGCGCTGTCGGTGGTGTTCACACTCTGGCCGCCATGGCCACCGCTGCGATAGACGTCGATCTTGAGATCCTTATCATCGATTTCAAGTTCTTCGGGTGCATCGATCTTGGGGGTTACTTCCACCTTGGCGAAGCTGGTCTCGCGGCTTTCGGCGTTGAACGGACTGAGGCGCACCAACCGGTGTACACCGTGTTCGCCTTTCAGTTTTCCGTAGGCGAACGCCCCGGCGATCTCTAATACTATACTTTTTATAGTATTAGGATTCTCGCCAGCCGATTCCTCTACGGTTGTCACCTGCCAGCCCTCTTTTTCGGTATAACGGATGTACATACGCAGCAGCATGGCGGCCCAATCCTGCGCGTCGGCGCCACCGGCACCGGCGTGGATACTCAGTACCGCGTCATGGTCATCATAAGGACCGCTGAACTTCAATTCTTCTTTCAAGTCTTCGAACCGCTCTTCGGCGGTATGCAGTTGTACTCGCAAGTCACTTAGCAGCGACGCATCGGTGAGGCTGGAGAGTTCGACCGTATCATCCACCGAGGTTTTCAGCTCGCGCCATGGCGCCAAGCGCTTTTCGAGGCTCGCCTGCTCGCGCAGTATTTTCTGAGCCTGCTCATTGTCCTGCCACAGATCAGGATCGGCCGCCTGGGTGTCGAGTTCGGTCTTGCGGGCCTGTAGCGTATCGAAACCGATACGCGCGAGTGCATCAGCCAGCTGCGTTTGCAGTTCCAGCGCCTCGGCATGCAGCGGTTCCACGCTTAGCTCCCCTGCTGCCAGAGACCGGCGATCTGTTCGTTCAGCCGCATGGCCAATTCAGGCGTCACCTTGCCATACACCCCCAGGCCGCCGATGCCGTCCGCGAACATCGCGCGGGTCACATCAATGATCGACTGCTTAGTCACCGCCTTGATGCGCTCGGGAATCTTGTAATAATCATCGATGTATTCGTCGAAGAAATAGCGTCCGGTATAACCCTGGGCGGTACTGGCGACCGTCTGAGCGCTGCGCTGATAGCGGCCGATGGCGTAGGCCTGCGCCGCTTGGATGTCGGCTTCTGCCAGTTCGCCACGGAACAGATTGCCCAGCTGCTCGGTCACGATATCGAACAACGCCGGGGCGTTCGCGACCGATACCTGGCTGCCGAACCATAAGTTGCTACTGAGCTTGATCTGCTGATAGCCGCTGTTCATGCCGTACACCAGACCGCGTTCGCGGGCTGTACCGAGGATCTTGCTGTACAGCGTCTCTGTCAGGATGGCGTTAACGAGACCCAAGGCATCGACCTCATGCTCGTCCAACCGCCGGTTCATGAACGTATCGATGTAGAAATAAACCGTGTCCACACTATCGTTCGGGATACATACCGGCTGAGCGAGCGGCTGTACGACTTCGTCCGGCATGGCGAAACGTTCACCACGCGGTAATTCGATGTGTTCTAAAAGCCGTATGATATCCCCTTTGCGCTTGCCGATGTTTCCCGCCACCACGAACCGCATGTTATCGGTCGTGTGGGTCCGGCGATAGTGCTCCCGGACATCCTCGAGCGTCACGTTGTCCATCAGTTCCAGGCGTTCGCGGTCGGTTTCGGCCACTAGGCCGTATGCTTTGCGGGTGTTAGCGCCGAGCTGACGGTAATGGTTGTTCGCTCGGGCGGCCAGCTCCTCGCGTACGTTACCCGCCTCCGCGTCGAACTCTTCCTGCAGGAACAGCGGTCGTTCGATAGACAGGATCAACAGCTTGAAGACGCGTTCCCATTCGAAATCAGCGCATTCGGTCTCGTAGATGATATCGTAGACATCGGTGCTGGCGTTGCTGTAGGCGCCGTTCTTTTCGACCTCGGCCTGGAAATCACGGGCCCGCGGGTAGGTGTCGTTCGCCCCGAGCAGGACGTGCTCCATGAGGTGCGGCGCTTCCCATTTTTCGCGCTCGACCAGGTATTCGCCGGCCCGGAAATTCACATAGACATCCAGCACGCTTGCATCAGGCACGTGTACCAGCAAACCACGGGCACCATTCTGTAGGATTATTTCTTCGACAGTATGCTTCACAGGACCTACTTGCGGCGGCGGGCGCTGGTTTTGCGCTTACGTTCCGCTTTGTTAGCTTTTTTGCGCGTGGCACCCGTGCTCTTCGGCTTCGCAGCAGCCTTCTTAGGTGCGAAATCGCCCTCTTCGAACTCCACTTCGCCCTCCCTGATCTCACTGGCATTGCTGATGGAATTACGGGCGGCACGGGTCAGTTCCGTTTCGATCGGGCGCTCCAGCGCCTCGGCCGGTACCGGTTCGGCGTGGAACAGCGCACGTACGACTTCGTGGCGCAATGCCATCTGCATCTCTTCGAAGATCAGCTGGCCACGGCGGCGGTATTCTACCAGCGGGTCACGTTGACCGACACTCATCCAGTGGATACCCTCGCGCAGGTGGTCCATGTTCTCGAGATGCTGCATCCAGAGGTTATCCAGGATCTGTAGGTAGACGTCGCGCTCGACCTTCCGCAGTATATCAGCACCGAACGCTTTTTCACGTCCCGCGTACATCTCTTTCGCTTCTTCGAGCAGCACCTGCTTGACCTTGTCGGTCGTGGCCGCGAATACGCGGTCCAGCGCCGGCTCGTCGAGTGGTAGCAGCTCACGCACTGCCGGTTCGAATTCTTCCGTCAGGCGTAGCGGGCTATCAGCCAGCATCTTTATCTCTTCTTCGATGTAGAGTTTTATACGCTTGCTGATATCGTCGGCCCGCAGGATCTCTTTGCGCATAGCGTAAGTCGCACGGCGGTGGCGGTTCATGACATCGTCGTACTGCACCACGTTCTTGCGCTGATCGAAGTGGAAGCCTTCCACTTTCTTCTGCGCATTCTCGAGACTGCGGCTGATAAGCCGGTTCTCGATGGGTGTTTCGTCATCCACTTTGAGTCGCTGCATGATGCTGCTGATACGGTCGCCGCCGAATATGCGCATCAGATCGTCTTCGGTACTCACGTAGAACTGCGTCGTACCCGGATCGCCCTGACGGCCGGCACGGCCGCGCAGCTGATTGTCGATGCGGCGTGATTCGTGGCGCTCGCTACCCAGCACGAACAGGCCGCCCAGTTCTTTCACCCCGTCGCCGAGCACGATGTCGGTACCACGGCCAGCGATGTTGGTAGCTAGCGTGACGGCACCCTTTTCGCCGGCTTGTGCCACGATCTTGGCCTCACGTTCGTTGTTCTTGGCATTGAGCACGTTGTGCGGCACACCGGCTTTCTTGAGCAGGCCGCCGAGTTTCTCGTTCTTCTCGATACTGGCGGTACCGATCAGCACCGGCTGGCCTTTTTCCTGCAGTTCTTTCACTTGTTTGACGATGGCCCGGAATTTGACCGTTTCGTTGCGATAGATCTTATCGGTTCTGTCTTCACGGATGACCGGCTTGTTAGTCGGCACTTCCACGACATCCATCTTATATATTTGGTGGAATTCTTCGCTCTCGGTCATGGCCGTACCGGTCATACCGGCCAGCTTGTCGTACAAGCGGAAATAGTTCTGGAATGAGATAGTGGCGAGCGTCATGCTTTCCTGTTGCACTTCCACGCCCTCTTTGGCCTCGATAGCCTGGTGCAGACCCTCGTTGTAGCGGCGGCCCGGCAGCAGACGGCCGGTGTGTTCGTCGACGATGACGACTTCGCCGTCGTTCGTGACCACATAATCTTTATCGCGGTGGAACAACGTCTGGGCGCGCAGGGCCTGATCCAGGTGGTAGATCGTCCGGATGTTGTCGCTGGCATAAATGTTCTCGATGCCGAGAACCTTCTCGATCCGGTCAACGCCCTCGTCGGTCAGGATGACCGTTTTGCGCTTTTCGTCTACTTCGTAATCGGTCGGCTTCAGCTGGCGGACAGTCCGGGCGAACTGGGCATAGGCGTTCCCCGGCGTCACGCTCGGCGCGCTGATGATAAGCGGCGTACGGGCCTCGTCGATCAAGATCGAGTCAGCTTCGTCGACGATGGCGAAGTTCAGTTCGCGCTGGCGCAGCTGATCGACCTCGCGGACCATGTTGTCACGCAGGTAGTCGAACCCGAATTCATTGTTGGTACCGTACGTGATGTCAGCCGCATAGGCGTCCTGACGGCTACAGGGCCGGAGATGTTCAAAGCGGGGATCATCGTGGCTTTCGTCTCTGAATGCCGGATCGTATATATAACTGTGATCGGCCAGGATAACGGAGGTAGTTAGCCCCAAGAAGTAATAAATCTGACCCATCCAGCCCGTACCGATACGCGCCAGGTAATCGTTCACCGTCACCACATGTACGCCCTTACCACTCAAGGCGTTGAGATACACAGGAGCCGTAGCCACTAGCGTCTTACCTTCACCGGTTTTCATCTCGGCCACGTTACCCTCATGCAGCACCATCCCGCCGATCAACTGGACATCAAAATGGCGCTGACCGATCACACGGGCACTCGCCTCGCGCACGACCGCGAAAGCATCGGGTAGAATGGCATCGAGAGATTCTTTTTTGAGCCGTTTGCGCAGGACGTCCGTCTGTTTCTTCAGCTCAGCATCCTTCATCTTCTCGTACTTTGGCGCCAGTTCGTTCACCGCCTTTACACGGCGGCGCAGCCGCTTAATCGTCTTGGCCTGCGGGTCGCCCAGCACTTTTTTCAGTACACCATTCATAATGTCGTCTAGCTTCCTCCGTACGTTTGTGTATGCCCTTGAGGCTATATTGTAAAGCTTTTTTCCCTCGTTGGCGAGAGTATTTTCAGAGAGTGTTTTACGGCACCTGCCAGTCGTGTTTGGAGCCGTAGCGGCTCACGAAATCAGCCAGCTGACGCTCGAGGTGAGCCGCCACGATATCCAACGCCGCGTAAGGATGCTGCGTGGCCTCTTCAGCCATGAATGCCTCGCTGCGCACCTTCAGCACGATACTGCAGGTCGTAACGCCGTTCGCTTCAGCGAACCTGATTGCACAATCAGCACCGGCGCGATCGCCAGCTCGCAGTTTGCGTACAGCAAACTTGGCCTTTTTACTGGCGTACTTGTCGAGTTCCGGCGTCAATGCGAATCCATCCGCTTCAAGATGTATCTTCATATGTACCTCGCTAAATCTTGTCGCGGCCGCCCATGTAAGGCCGTAGGACCTCCGGTACGGTCAGGGTGCCGTCGTCGTTCTGGAAGTGCTCCAGCACCACTACCAGCGAACGTGCCAGCGACACTGCAGTGCCATTCAGGGTGTGCAGCGTCTCGACGGCGCCATCCTGGCGTCGAACTCGGATATTGAGGTTACGCGCCTGGAAGTCGGTACAGTTGGAGCAGCTGGTCAGCTCGCGGTACGTACCATCAGCCTTCGACCAATACTCGATATCGTACTTCTTGGCCGCCGGTGCGCCTAAGTCCCCACTGGCGATGTTGATGATGTGGTACGGCACGCCGATGCTCTGCCACAGCTCTTCCTCGATAGCAAGGATGCGTTCATGCACCTCACGTGACTGCTCAGGCGTCGTGAAAGCGTACATCTCCAGCTTATTGAACTGGTGGACACGGAACAGACCGCGTGTGTGTTTGCCATACGTACCCGCTTCTTTGCGGTAGCACGGACTCAGGCCCGCATAGAGCTTCGGCAGATCTTTCTCGTCTAGGATTTCATCGGCATGGAAGCCGGTCAGTGCCATCTCGGCCGTGCCGATCAGAGTCAGGTCTTCGCCCTCGACGAAGTACTGGTCATTGTCGTTCTCGCTGCGCGGGGCGAAACCGGTGCCGGTCGCCGTCCTGCTGTTCACCATGTGCGGCACGGTCATGAAGGTAAAGCCACGGCTTAGGACGAATTGCAGGGCATACTGCGTGATGGCGTTCTCGAGCAGTGCCAGATCGCCCTTCAGATAATAGAATTTGGTGCCGGCCACTTTGGCGCCCCGTTCAAAGTCGACCCAGTCACGCTCCACTGCATAATCTAGGTGGTCTTTCGCACCGGTTGGCTTGTCGCCCACCACCTTTATCTCGACACTATCTTCTTCGCCGCCCACTGGCACATCCTCGAATGTGACATTCGGGATGCCCATAAGCTGCGCGGTGAACTTCGGTTCGATATTCGCCAGTTCGGTTTCCCGGGCGCCGATTTCCTCCTTGAGTTGCTTGCCCTGTTCCAGCTGTTCGACGCTGGGCTTCTGCCCTTTCATCTCAGCGGTGAGTTGGTTGCGGCGGGCCCGCAGTTCTTCGACCTGCGTGAGCTTGCTGCGGCGCTCCGTATCGAGTTCCAGCAGTTGGGCCACAGACACCTTATAGCCCTTCTCTTCCGACTTCTTTTGCACAAGTTCTGAGTTTTCTCGGATAAATTGGATGTCTAACATGGCTTTCAGTATAACGGAGTTACCGGTTTTTGTGATACAGTTTCAGGAAATGGAAGTGGAACAACACGAACGGTCTCGCCTCGCTGATATTATCCGGAAGCTGCGCGGTATGCATACGCTCGATATCTTGGCCCTGTGCGTACTCGCCGCCCTGTTCATCGGCGCAGGCGCCGTGTGGCTGCACCACCAAGCGCTCAATCACGAACTGGCGAGCGCCCAAGAAGTAACCGACCAAGTCATTGCCGCTATGGCCAAACAAGACACTGCCGCGGTCGTCAAGCTTGGTACCAAGCAGTTTCAGCAGCAGAATACCGCCAAATCATTGAGTGACCATCTGACGGCCACCGATACCGATGGCACCAAAATCACCTTTGCTCAGTTATATGGTGATGTCAAACCACACATTGACCAGCGCATTGTCAAAAACTCAGCCGCTGGACAGTACGTGGCCGTGGAATACAAATACACCAAGCTCAAGGTAGCGTTTTACGTCCGCGTCGACGTACTGAAAACTCCGGGCGCTAAAGCGTGGCATCTTACCGCTCTCAACACCACCCAGGACGAGACTACCGACTCCGCACAGCCTGCTTCTACCCAATCTATTTAGAACCTGAAGTCTACTTTACTAGATTTTCCGATAGCCGACCGCTACACTGAGGCGCACGATGAGTTTAGAGGTCAAAGTTCACGAAGCCCAAACGAGCATTCTGCGGGCGTTACTCTTTTTACCAGCTGCCGGTTACGCTGACTTACAGAAGCCTACCGGCCTTACGAGCGACCATTTTAACTTCCATATTGCACGGCTCGTCGAACTCAATCTGGTAGAGAAAATCGCCCGCGGCCGCTACCGTCTGACTTCCCGTGGCAAGGAGTACGCCAACCGGCTCGATACCGACAATAACACCATCGAGCGCCAGCCAAAATCAGCGGTCATCATCGGCCTGTCACGCAGCCACGGCGCGCAGACCGAATACCTATTCCAACAACGGCTCAAAAATCCGTATTACGGTTTTTGGGGATTACCAAGCGGCAAAATCCGCTGGGGTGAATCCATTACTGAAGCGGCCGCCCGCGAATCCCTGGAAGAGACGGGCTTGCGAGCCGATTTCAGTGTTAAAAGCGTGTACCACGAGCGCGTAGTCGAGAAAGAAAGCGGGCTTATTATCGAAGATAAAATCTTTTTCATGGTGCTGGGCGAAAACGTCTACGGCGAGCTGATGGATAATTTCGAAGGCGGCCACAACGCCTGGCGCACGCTGGAAGCCGTACGGACAGAAGATAAAAAATACGCTACGCTCGAGAAAGAAGTTGAACTGCTGCACACTCAAGATTGGCTATTCGAACAAATCACGCCTTACAGCAAACAGGAATTCTAAATGCGTCCACGGGTTGTTTTAACAGGCAGCTTCCGACGTGACCGTCCGGGTCTGCAGCGACTATTTCGTGAACTCGAAGCCACTGGCTGCCGGGTGCTATCTCCCATCTCACTCGATTTTGATGATGCCGAATTCGTGCGCACGCCGGCCGAGCAAGATTTGTCTCCCTCTGAGCTCGAACGTTTCCATTTACGGGCACTGCGCGATGCCGATTTTATGATGCTACACACGCCCGGCGGTTACGTTGGGTTAAGCTCTGCTTACGAGATCGGTTTTGCCAGTGCCCTTGGCAAACCCACCTTCGCACTGCATGCACCCACGGACGAGATGCTCGCCGGCCGCGTCCGCATCACTACGTCCGTCTTTGAGATACTCGAAAGCCTGCAGCTTACTTCTTTTTGAGTGCCTGCACATGCTGCAAGGTAAGTTCAGTCCGCCGCCGGGCATACTCGCAGTGTTCGCATGGGCCACCCATGATGCTCTCGCCCACCGGCGGCATATCACCGTCCATACACGTTTTCATTTCGTGCAGCGTCGGTTCCACCCATTCGTCGTTGCCGGTATACGGTATGAGCTTGGTTTTGAACTCCAGCTTGTCGCCGAAGCCTTCCATATCCATACGGGCATTCGTGTACACGAAATAGCCGGTGTTACTCACCGGGAAACCGTTGGCGCGGAGCAGCCACTGGTAGACCTCCATCTGCCGCTTATAGCTGATCTGCCAACCACTATCTATGCTCACATCTTTGTCCTTGCTGGTCGCTTTGTAGTCCACCACGATCAACTCGCCCGCTTCATTCACCCACACGTCGTCCACTGCGCCGAAGACATGCAGATTGGTCGGCTCATGCAGTGTGAACACACCCACGAAATTTTCGCGCCAGGTATCGATATCTTTGTGACTGAACGGTATGATGCCGCTCAGCTTGTTGGCCGTCATGATCGGGTGCGGCGTACCCGCCTTGCGGTGCACATCGAATTCACGCTTGAACAGTTCGTCGATGGTCTTGTTGATGTTGAACGGCGGGCTGCTCGGCCGCGTGATCTTCAGCCGCACATCCAGCCAGAAACAGCGCGGACACTGCTTATAGAGCTCGATCTTCGAGCGTGAGACTTTGAACGGTGCAGTCTGGCCCGGATCATACGGCGCCGAGCGCTCCCTCCAATAGTTGTTTGCCATTACGTACCAGTATACCAGGCGCCACGCTTTATTACTGGAGTCTATCGGCGGCTTCCAAGATAGCGGACTGTACCCGCCGCTGAGTGCAGTGTTTTCCGTGCAAGGGCCACGCATTCCGCTTAGGCCCCTTACAATGAAGAGCGAGAGTACCTATTTCGCTGGCTGTTGCGGCTATTACTTCTCCCCTGGCCAAATCTTCTGCCAATTTGTCCTGAACCGCACCGGCTGATGCGTCTAAACTCGGATTGCCAGGATTGTATTCTGACAATTCGGCAACTTTGTCTTGCAAAGCATGCCAACCAGCACTCTCTATCAGCACATCATCGACATAGAGCTGACACAAACGATAAGCAGGACACTCCGTTAGACATTTCTCCGACATGATAAATCAGAGGATACGTCTCTTTTATGCCCTTGTCAAAACGGCGAGGGTTTCGATGTGCGGGGTTTTCGGGAAGAAGTTGTAGACTTCAAAGAATTCTATGGCGTACTTTTCTTGCAAGAGTGCAAGGTCACGTGCCTGGGTGGCCGGATTGCAGCTAAGATAGATAAGTTGTTCGGGCAATACTTCCAAGCAGCGTTCGACCACTTTGGCGTGCAGTCCGGCCCGTGGCGGATCGAAGATTACCGGCCTGTCACCGGTTATATATTCGAGGGCTTTTTCGGTCGATGCCTCGATCACTTCCGCACTGCTCTCCGTAGCGTTCTTTCGAGCCATGGCCGCCGTCGCCGGGTCCAGTTCGACCAGCGTCCGTGCCCCCACGCTCAGGCCTATGCTGCCGACACCAGCGTACATGTCAACCGGCTCGCCTTGCACGTGCTCACGAATCCGTTCAAGTGCCTTTTCGTAGATCGGCAGGTTCACTTGGAAAAAGCTGTCGACATCGTAGGCGAACCACTTGCCGAGCAGTTCATCCTGTAGCGTGGCATCGCCTAGCTCATACAGCAATCTGGTCGGCACGCTGGCCGGACTCTTAGGGTTCGAGTGATAGACCCGCAGCCCTTTGACCCCTTCCGGAAGCGATATTTTGGTAAAGCTGTCCAGTTTTGTATACAGTGCGGCTACTACGTCACCGTTTTGCGAGATTCGAACAATTATTGTTTTCAGATCGCCTGCCCGGGGCCGTAGTTTCTGCAGCTCTACGAGCACTGCCTGCGCCCCCCTATCCAGAGCTGGCATAGCGAGTTCGCTGCCCTGCACTATCTCTTTGCCATGACTACCACGGCGATGGAGGGCCAAATGTAGTCCGTCATCGTCTCCCCAGAAGCTATATTCCATCTTGTTGCGATAGTGCCACTCGGTATCAGTGTGCGCTACACCGCTCCATTCGGGCAGCACAACTTTCTCGTGCGCAAAGAGCTCGCGTACGATTTCAGCCTTATACTTATTCTCCGCCGCAAAAGTCATCATTTGCCATGGACTCGTCGCCGTATAGTTCGCCTCGCGCGGTTCGACGCGTTCCGGCGATGCTTCCACGACCTCTTCCGCCAGGGCCTCCACATAGCTGCGTTTCTTCTTGATAATCTGCACCTTCACGCACTCGCCTGGCAGTGCGTTCCATACGAAGCACTTGCGGCCGTCTGCCATCGTGGCCAGTCCTTGGCCGCCATGCACGAGTTTCTCGATGGTTACTTCTTCCATGCAGCCTCCAATAGCTTCGGAATGTCAGCCGGTGTGTTGGCCAGTGCATCGGGCCCTACCTCTCGGAGATGAGCGGGATCGGCAAACCCCCAGCCTACAGCCAGCGACCGCAGACCGGCACGCGCAGCCGATACGATATCGGCCGTCTCGTCCCCGACATACCAGGTAGTACGTGCCGGCAGGCGATATTGCAGCGACAGCTGGCGCAGTATGGCAGCCTTGCCCGTCAAACCGGCACTGCCACGGATAGCTTTGAAATACGGATCCACCCCGTGCCGCTTAAGTGCCCGCCGGATATTACCCGAGCTGTTCGAGCTTACGACGAACAGCCAGCAGCCCTGTTCATGCAGTTGATTCAACACGGCAGTCATGCCGGAGAAAAGCTGTACATGTTCCATATGGGCGCGCATTACCCGGCGCCCCTTGAAGTACACCGGTAACAAGCGCCATGCCGGGATACCAAGCCGCACCGCCAAGCGCTTCATGGACATCCCGTGCAAAGCCTGAAGTTCCGTTTTGGTATACGTTTTGTCGTTACCAGCCTCGGCCTTAAGGAACTCGAACACATATTCGAAACTATCGGCCAAGGTGCCGTCAAAATCAAAAATAACCGCCTTGTGGCGGCCCGTTGATGCGGCGCGTTTACTCCGTTTCATAACACCTTAAACTATAGCACATTAGCTACACTTTACTGTGGCCTCCGAAAGCTCGGGAAGCTAATTCACCAAGAGAGCGATGTGCGGGCCGCAGTGCTTCGGATTCAACCACGGCTGCGATAATCGGTTCGAGCGTCTCGGGCGTAAGTGCGTCCGTCTTCTGTATCCAAAGCGTCGGCCGGACTACCTTGCGGTCCGCTAAATTGAATCCATCCAGGTCATGCTCCATTATGCCTGCACTGCGGCGATCGGCTCCTCTTTCGACCAGCTTCCGCTGAAGCCGTTCGGGCCGGAAGACCGGATTGATAAATATGATCCCTTTGGTTGGATCGCTGGAGCTGTCAGCCGTCCTGGTGACTCGTACCATTTCCCGTATGGCATCACCGACCGATGCTTCGGGCAGGTGCTGCATACCGAATTGACAGGTCGTCATGGCGAAGCTTTCATCAGCGAACGGCATAGCCTGAGCATAACCAGGTACCCGGTGGCTACCTGGTTCCCGCTCATAGATAGGATCGAACGAGGTCACCCGGGTCATGATACCCCGATGTCGTAAGTCCGCACCCAGATCAGTATGGCCGGCCGCCACGTTCAACACCGTATCCGTGTTACGGAAGAAGTCACCATACATAGTGGCCATCAGATTGTCGTGAGCCGTTACGGGCGTACGGCTATCGTATTGGAATGGGATCTCGGCAGGTAAATGATAAATGTTTGTTTCTGAGGCAGACGCCATAGTACATTAAACAGTAGCATAATATTGCTAAAAATGCAAGTTAGTCGGCCGGTGCGTACTCTGTGTGACAGGCGCCTCTGCCGGTTTTCTCGGTGTACTTCTGGTGGTATGCCTCGGCTTGATAGAACGGACCGGCCTCGGTTATTTCGGTGACGATCTTGCCGCCAAACTGGTCCTGCAGATTATCTCGGACTTTTTCAGCAGCCGCCTTCTGTTCGTCAGTCACGTAAAAGATAGCGCTGCGGTAGTTTTCGCCCACGTCGGGACCTTGGCGGTTCAGCTGGGTTGGATCGTGCAGACGGAAAAAGTGCTTCACGAGTGTTTCATAACTCACTTGTGCGGTGTCAAACTCTACCCATACCGCCTCGGTATGACCGGTAGCGTGACTCAGTACGTCTTCGTATGTCGGATTCTCGGTGGTGCCGCCGGTATAGCCCACGCTTGTCTGTAACACGCCCGGCACCTGGTCAAAGTAGTATTGCACACCCCAGAAGCACCCGGCGGCGAAAATTGCTTGTTCCATAGACCCTCCCGCTTTTCTTAAAGTATACCACTCACCTGTATACTACAGGCTTGAAGTTATGTTACTGACTACGGATATCGAAGAAAAATCCATCGGCACGAAGCACCTGTTCGCGGGACTGAAGCTGCACGTCGAGGCGGGCGAAAAAATCGCCATCATTGGCCGTAATGGCGTCGGCAAGACCACCTTGTTCCGGATGCTTACGGGCGAGGACAAAGACTTCGCCGGTAACATCGCTACCCAGCCCGGCGCCCGCATCATCGCCACCACCCAGGAGCATAGCGGCGTAGGCGATCTGTCGGTCATCGATTACATCCTCGGGCGGCTGCCGGAATATGCGCAGCTCAAACACATCATCGATACGTATCCGGAGACCATGGGCGAGAACGTCCGTAAGATTACCCAGTACAGCGAAGCCTTGGAGCGGTTCGGCACGCTCGATTACTACACGGTGGAAGACCGTATATTGCAGTCGTTGGAAGCTTACCAGCTGGGTGATACGCTCGATCGGCCGATGCATAGCCTCTCCGGCGGCCAGAAGCGCTTGGTGGAGTTGGTGGTCGTCGAGCATGCCGACGCCGATCTGGCTCTCATAGACGAGCCGACGAACCACATGGACTATGTGGCCAAAGCTGCGTTCCTGGCGTGGTTCAAGGCTGTGCAGCGGGCCGTGGTCGTCATCAGTCATGACCGTGATGTCCTGGAACAAGTCACGCGGATCATTGAGATAAAAGATGGCGGCGCCCAGACCTACAAAGGTAACTATCAGGCATACCTGACCCAGAACGTTCAGACGGCCGCCACGCAGATGCACGATTATGCCACGGCCCAGGCGACACTCGAGAACCTCCACAAACAGATCATGCAGGCCCGCGCCAAAAAGCCGTCGTGGAGCGGTACCGCTGATCAGAAGAACCCCTTCGTGGTGATGGAACGGCGGCTGCAGAAGCAATACGATGAGATAAAAGCCAAGATGGTCGAACCGAATTTCTGGATCGACCGTGAGAGCGCCGCCACACTGAACAAAAAAATCAGCGATAATTATGATAAGTTCAAGGCCCGTAACATCCGCCTGCACAAGACGTCGGCCGGCGAGCGGGAACGCGAGCTGCTCCGCGTGGAGCAGATACAACTGGGTTACGATGGGCAGCCGCTGTTCACACCCGTTGATATGATTTTACGGCACGGCGACCGCCTGCACCTGATCGGCCGTAACGGCGCCGGTAAAAGTACCCTGGTACGAGCCATAGCTGACGCTGCTCAGGAAACACGGGCGCACACCTGGCTCGGCGGCAGTATCTTCGTGGATAAGGGATTGCGGCTGAGCGTATATGAACAGGAAGCAGGACCGGAGTTGCTGGGATTGCCACTACATGGAGCGATCGCGCACATTTACGATACGCTTGGTCTGCCGAGCAGCCACGAGGTGGTCATGCGGACCATGGGTAACTATTTGTTCAATCCTTATGCTGATGCCGAGACGCGGGTCGCCGATCTATCGGGCGGCCAGAAAGCACGGTTGCAGATCATACGCATGCTGGCGCCCGACCCAAACCTGCTCATCCTCGACGAGCCGACGAACCACCTGGATCTGCCATCCATAGAAGAGCTCGAGGATGCCCTAAAGCAGTACCACGGCGCACTGCTCTACATCAGCCATGATAGCCATTTTGCCGAACACCTCGGCGGCGAGGCACTGCATTTGCGGCCGATTACTCCGTTACCGTGACATCGCGCCAGAAAGCGACGTAATTCGAAAAGTCTTTCTTGACGGTGTCGATCGCACTCGGTTTCGGCTCAGGATAGCTCCAAGCGTTGTCCTTGCTCCACTTTTCACCGTTGCCGACGTCGAAATACTGGCAGACACCTTTCCATGGACAGGTGTACGGTGTGTCGCTCTTGCGCAACCAGTCCTGCTTGACGCTGCTAGGCGGGAAATACCAGTTCTGCTCGATATAGATCAGCTCATCTTTGTCAGCTTCAGCAATTACTTGATCGTTCCATACTGCTTTCATGCTTCTGCTCCTTCTCGTAATCGTTTGAATGTTCGGGCGAATAATAGCAGCTCGGCGAATAATTTGCTGAGAGATTTCTCATACCGCTCGCGGTACTCTTCTTTGATGCTGCCATCTTCGTTGAATATGTTCTGCACGTAGGGGAAATAAACGTCCCAGCTGAGCGCCACCAGGCCCGTTTCGCGCACCGCGGTCAGCAGCGACTCCACTGCCCGTACGCCGCCCCAATTGCCGTTGCTCGCACCGGCGAACGCCACCGGTTTGTGGTTATAAAGTTCCAGTTCGCTGTCGAGCATACGCTTCAAGGAACCGGGGAAACTGTGGTTGTATTCGGGCGTGACGATAAAGAACGCATCGGCCTTTTCAACGATGGCCGTATAGCGCGGGTCCTTGCCCTCGGGATCATTACCATCGCCCGGGAAATGAAAATCAAGCGGATCCACAAACATGACCTCGACATCCGGCAGACGCCGGGCAAAATCAGCCACATAGCGCGCCGCCTTGATGGATTCACGCTGCGTCCGCGTCGTTCCTGTCAGTACCGCAATAGTAAGTTTGTCGTCCATGCTATTCCTCCAGCTTATGGATATCAGTATGATTCAGGCCATAGTAATGTGCAATTTCGTGCCAGAGTGTATGGCGGATAGCCTCATAAAGACCTGCTTCGTCATGCGCCTGCGTGAGCAACGGCAGCTTGAAGAGCGTGATGCGGTCGGGATACAGACCGGTACGCCCCTGGCGCTGTGCAAGCGGCGTGCCCTCGTACAAACCCAGCAGCGTCTGATCTGCCCGCAAATCGGCCGTACGACGCTGTGCGGGGCTCGGCTGGTCGGCCAAGAGTATCGCTACGTTCTGCACCCGGTCACGGTGCTCATTCGGCAAACTGTCGAAAGCCCGGTCTATCAGCTCCTGGAAATATTCATCAGATACGTTGTCCATCATCTGATTGTACCAAACCTCTTCTCAAGAAATGTCAGCTTTGTATTGTGAAAAGAATACGTGCGAATATCTCAGGCATCACCTGCCTACGGCACGAAGCTGCGTAAGCAGCCAGACCCGCGGAAGCATACTTAGGAACCAACCGGCACGAGGACCAGAGGTCTTGCCGATGAGCAACCGGTACAGCGCTTGGAACATATCTCTCGGCTGTAGCTCGGCTTCGTCTTTGCAGGCGTAAATGGCGTCGTGGAACCAGCTTCCATCTGCATCATCAGGGGCGTCAGCGATACGAGCAGCAAGTAATGCGAAGAACTTGCACTCCTGTTCGCTGAACGCGGCCGGATCGGCTTCGGTACGGAGCGAGAACTTAAGTTCGTCAGGCGCCCAGTGTTCCAGCCACGCGTCTATGAAGCTCAGTTCGCGGCGGATGGTGTTAGCCTGCTGGACGGCTGTATCGGCATGCTCTGTACGACCGATGATGGTCAACGTCTTATCGGCATCGTGCAGAGCCGCCTGGTAACTCTCGACAAGGTGCGAGAACGGCACATTGCTTACTGTCGGCGCTGCGACGCCTTGCAGACACAATTCGAGCAGTTGCTCGTCCTGGGCGGTCTTGTCAGGCTTAGCCAGCAGTTCAGCGAACTCATCGAATAGCCGCAGCAACGTCTCGCCCTCCCCGAAGAACAGCAGTTTATCGGGTGCAAACCGCAAGATGAAGAACCAGACCAGTTCGGCAGGCATGACATGCAGCAGCTGAGCGGCAGTGACCACATCGCCCGCGCTCTTACTCATCTTTTTAGTCTCGCCGACGCGATTGATAAAGTTATACGGCAACGGTAATGGTGCTTCGGCGTCAAACACCTCACGTACGATACGGATACCGGTATCGTACGATCCGCCCTTGGTGGCGTGGTCCCGGCCAAACGGTTCGGCCATGACATGCAGCAGCGACCAGCGGGCTGGCCAATCGATGCGCCAACTGAGTTTTACTTCGCCGTGCTCATAATCGGCCGTTTTAGTCTGACCGTCAGCAGCTTCGTAGTTGATGGTCCGGGCATTGGTATCGATAGCCAGGAACCTACGGTTCTTGAGCCGCCCGTCTTCGATCACCTGCACCGGCGACCAGGTGTCTTCGAGCTCGCGGCCCGAAACCTCGCGCAGGATGCGCCGGATGTCATCGACGTGCTCAAGTGCCCGCTCGATAACCGGCACCATGAAACCTTCGCGGTAACGCTGGTGCATACGCACCACTTCCATCTGCAGCCCCAATTTATCGGCTGCTTCAAGCAGGTCGTTCAGATAATAATCGGCATACGAGCGCTCGGAGCCGTCAGGAGCCGGTACGTCGCAGAGCGGACGGCCCAGATACTGGTCAAACTCCGCCGGCACATCTACCGGTACTTTTCGGAACACGTCCAGGTCGTCCACGATGTGCAGATGCCGGGCCGTGCGGCCGCGCCGCTGCACCTCGCGCAGGACGACTTCAGCGGTCAGCACCTCGCGCAGTGTGCCCAGGTGATACGTACCCGACGGCGAAACACCCGAAGACACGACGATATCGCCTTCGGGGTGCTTTGCGAGCAACTCATCAACTACCGTATTCAACCATTGCATTGGTTGTAATTCTAACCGATTCTAACAGATTGCGCCAGGGGTGATTTGCCTAAGCGACCGCAGCGATCCGGTAGGTGCCGGCGCCGGCGGGCGTTACGATTTCAACGTCATCTCCCTCTTTTTTGCCCAGCAGTGCTTTACCGATGGGTGACTCATCGCTGATCTTGCTAGCAAGCGGATCAGCTTCGATAGTGCCGACCACCTGCAATACGAGGTCTTTTTTGCCGCCATGCAGCGTTACGGTTGAGCCGAGGCTGATAGTCTTTTTGTCCTTGCCGCCTTTAATAACTTCGACGTTGGCAAGGATATGCTCGATCTCATCGATACGGGCATCGTTGCGCTCCTGCTCCTGGCGAGCCGTCTGGTATTCGGCGTTCTCGGCCAGATCTCCCAATTCGCGGGCGACACGGATGGCCTCAGCCGTCTCGACACGCTTGATCCGCAAGGCTTCGAGTTCGGTGTTCAGTTCATCAATACCCGCCTGAGTCAGGTGGAACAGTTTCTTCATGGTTTTACTCCTTAAATACAATCGGAAGGCCGTAGGTGGTCGCACAGTTTGTTACCCCGGCCGGATAGCTATAGTACGCTGAGCCGCCTAGTTGGTCAAGATGCTTTTTAGGCTTTCGAGGGTCTCGAGCGAACTCTCGGCACCAACGCGTGTTTTGTACTCGAATTTCCCCTGCTCTACGGTCTTAGCGCTGACCACTACGCGGTGCGGCAGACCTATCAGGTCGGCATCGGCGAACTTTTCGCCGGGGCGTGCATTCCGATCGTCGTACAGCACTTCTATGCCCAGACCGGTCAGCTCATCATAGAGTTGATCGGCTGTCCGCATGACCGCTTCATCAGTACCGAGCCGGGCCAGATATAGCTTGAACGGTGAAACGTTTTCGGGCCACACCAGGCCGCGCTCATCCGAGAAGTGTTCCGCCATCACACCAAGCAACCGGCTGACGCCGATACCGTAACAGCCCATGATAATCGACTGCTGCTTGCCCGCTTCATCAGTGTAATAGAGGTTGAGTGCATCGGTATATTTCGATTCGAGCGGGAATATGTTGCCCACTTCAACCGCTTTTTTCTCGACCAGATCCTCACGCCGCAAACCTAGCTTCGCCAAATTCTCATCCGTGTAGACTTCCTGATTGACCGCCAACTTCTTAGCTTCATCGACATAAATCGTATCTTCGCCGATCTCGCTGATCGTCTGGAACTCATCGCTGAAACGCTCGGTAAAGTAACCGCCGTCCGCTGCGGTCCGATAGGTAAGATCACCTAGCCCCAGCCGTTCATACACTTTCACGTACGCGGCGGCGGCTTTCTCATAGAGTTCGTCGTGCTCTTCCTGGGTGCGTGCGAAGCTGTACATGTCCTTCATGATGAATTCACGGCCGCGCAGCAAGCCGCTCTTGGCGCGCAGTTCATTACGAAATTTAGGGGCGATCTGATAGACATAGATCGGCAGGTCCTTGTACGAATCGATGTAGGGACTCAGCGCGTCGACGATGGGCTCCTCGTGGGTCAGACCGACACCTAGTTCGGTGCCGCTTTTGAGTTTTGTCTTAAACCAGTTGTCGACCACGGCGTCATCCCAGCGGTTCGTCTTCTCCCACACGTCCCGCGGTTGCAAGGTGGTCATCATAAGTTCCTGGCCGCCGATAGCATTCATTTCTTCACGCACGATCTGCTTGATGTTTTCAAGGACACGCAGGCCGAGCGGCAAGTAGGCATACACCCCGGCCATTTCCTTGTGGACATAGCCCGCCTGAATAAGTAGTTGGGCGTTCCGGGCCGTTTCGTCGGCCGGTATGGTTTTGCTAGTTTTCGTAAATAATTGCGATACACGCATGGAGATATTCCTCGTTAGTTATGGTAATAATTGCAGGAGAATATGTTACCGCCGAGGCGGCATGCGGTGCGCCGGACCGATGCTCACTGTATTCATACGGCGTATTATACCGTATTTACCATTACATAAAATGGAACCGCACCAGCGGCACGATGTACAGGACCCAGAATGCCAAGCTGTTCTTGCCGGCATGCACTAAGATTCCTGGCCACAGGCTATCGGTCTTTTGCCGCAAGTAGCACAGCACAAGACTGAGAATGAACGTATCGAGTGCCGCGGTCCAGAGTAGCGGTTGGCCGCTGCCAAACTCCAGGTGCGCTACCGCGAACAATAGGCTGGTGCCTATCGCCGCTCCGAGCGGCCGGAACTTGGTGCGCATGCCCGTAAAAACGAAGCCGCGGAATACCGTCTCTTCAGCCAGCGGCGGCAACACGACCAGACTGAAGAATGTCAGAATCAGATTGATCGTACCGGTCGGGTTATCAAATCCGAGTTGCTGCTTCTGGTTGACGTTCAATGACGGGAACACCTGGGTGGCGATGCCGAGCAGGACGGCGTACAGGAAGAAATACACCAAGTAACCGCCGATCGCCATGCCCACGTCGCCAAGCCGTAATCGGCGCCAGCCGATCGTCCGTAGACCACTCTTCCGAAGGTGCAGGAACCACCACACGGCTGCTACCGTCAGCGCTTCGGCGAACAACACGTACCAGAACTGCGCCGTGACGGTCGACAACCAATCTTCTCCGTGCGCCCGGTTCCAACCCCGGAGATGAGGATAGATGATGACAAGCAGCTGGGCCGCGAACTGGGCTACGAAATATACGGCCACCGCGTACACCACCGCTGTCCACGGCCCCCACGGCACCCGCACCAGGGGCGAGGTTTTCTTCGGTTTCAGGTCTGGGCTGAGTGGCGCGTCTGTCTGATCCATCCCCTGTTCCTATCTAGAAGAAACGTTTTATATCAACGAAGCTGATGAGGATGATAAGCGCGAACAACACCAGGAATCCATACAGACTGATCAGCTCTTCGCGCCGGGCACTGAGCGGCCGCTTGATGCCGTGGGCGATAAGCGTGATCCACAGCCGACCGCCATCCAGTGCTGGTATGGGCAGCAGATTCATGATACCCAGCGTCAGCGAGAGCAGTGCCACTACCATGAGGATGAATCGCAGACCCAACGCCGCACCATATTTGAAAATGAAGAACACACCGATAGGGCCCGATACCTGGTTGCTGGCTTCGGTCTGCGCCGCCTGGCGGGCGGTCGTGTTATGCGTGAACGCTCCGGCGACAATACCGCCGAGTCCGGCCAAAGCATGCCCTAACCCCTGGAACGTAAGCGCCGTAAACTGCACCATCACACCGGCAGCGACGATCGGCGCCGACCACGTGGAACGTGCCACTGTCAGTCCTTTCTGAGTCACATACGTCGTTACCCCCAGACGGCCGATGGTCTTGCCGTGACGCGCCGCGGCAGCAATGTCGGCATCGCTCCGCAAGCTCACCTGCCGACTAAGTGTTCGGCCATCATGCTTGAATCGTACGGTCACCGTCTGTCCGCTGTAGCGGGTGGTGAGAGCCGGCATCTGGTCCTGGCCGGTCAGCCGCTGCACGTGGCCGGTCGGACCGAGAGCGGTAATCACATCGTCTGATTTCAGTCCGATACGGGCTGCCGGTGATCCCTTCTCCACCGTGTCAACGTTCGTGACATACCGGGCATGGCTCAGATACGTCGTATCAGTACGTACCGTGTACTGGTTCGCGACCAGGTGTGGCATGCCAGCAATCGCCAAGATGACGAACAGCACGTAGGCCACCACGAGATTCATAAGGATACCGGCCGCCATGATCAGTGATTTGGCCTTCAGGCTGGCCGCACCGAACGATCCCGCTTCGGTATCGCTGTCGTGTTCACCTTTCATCTTGACGAACCCGCCGAGCGGTAGCAGGTTGATCGTGAAGTCCCAGCCGCCTTTCATGCGCTTCTTGTATAGCCGCGGCGGGAAGAAAATGCCGTATTCTTCGACCACCACGCCGCTGCGTCGTGCCGCGACGAAATGCCCCCACTCGTGCACCAGAATAAGACCTATGAACAGCACAAGCCCGACTATCAGCAGTAGTATCCCCATACGTTCCTCTTAGTATACCTTACTTTCCGAAGCGGCGGTGCCGGTTCGCATAGGCTTGTAGCATTTCGTCCAGTTCGGCCACCGAAAAATCCGGCCATTTGGTCGGCGTGAACATGAACTCGCTGTACGCCGCCTGCCATAACATGAAGTTGCTGAGACGCTGCTCGCCAGATGTACGGATAATGAGATCGACAGGCGGTACTCCGTTCGATGCCAACTGTTCAGAAATACGGTCGGCGGTCATGTCATCGGGGTCGACGCCGGCCGCGACCAGCTGCTTCATCGCTTCGACGATTTCCTGCTGGCCGCCATAGTTCAGACAGAACAACAACGTACCGCGTGTGTTCTCTGCCGTTTCTGTCTCGGCGGTATGGATCGCCTTGACCAGTGCCTTGCCCAACCGCACTTTGCTGCCAAGCACCTGCACCCGCACGCCGTGCCGTTTCAAGTTGCCTAATTCGTGTTTGAATACCCATAGGAACAGCTTCATGAGTTGTCGGACTTCTTCGGCTGACCGGTTCCAGTTTTCGGTGCTGAACGCATACACGGATACACACTCCACGCCCCGCTCCAACGCAGCATCCAATATGGACTCCATGTTACGGTAGCCGGCTTTATGGCCTTCGTATATCGACACGCCGTGTTCCCGCGCCCAGCGCCGGTTGCCGTCGAGTATCAGCCCGAGGTGCCGAGGCATCGTTGCTATCTGTGATTCACTCATGAATTACCTGATCAGACCGCTTAGACGGTCATGATCTCTTGCTCTTTGGCTTTACTGGCTGCTTCTATCTGTCCCTGCGCCGCTTTCATGGTGTCTTCTACTTGCCCGGCATAGCGCTTGGCGTCGTCTTCGCCGATTTCCTTATCCTTTTTCGCCTGCTCGACCGCATCGAGTGCGTCGCGGCGGATGTTACGCAGGCTGATCAACGCATCTTCCTGCTTGCCGCCGAGCTGCTTCACGATTTCGCGGCGGCGCTCTTCGGTTAGAGCCGGTACGGGCACGCGCACGACCCGACCGTCATCGCTGGGGTTCATACCTAGAGCAGGGTTATCGCGGATAGCACTCGCGATAGCCTGGAGGTTGCTCGGGTCGAACGGTGTTATCTGCAACAGCTGTGCCTCAGGTGCCGTCACGTTCGCCACCTGGTTCAGTGGCATCGGTTGGCCGTACGCCTCTACCGTCACGCCGTCGAGCATGGCTGCGCTCGCCCGACTGGTGCGGAGAGTCTTGAGCTGTTCGCCGTAATGCGCAACCGCTGCGTCAAATTTGTTCTTCGTTTCGGTGATAAGTTGGCTTGGATTCATACGTTCTTATTCTACCAGACTATTCATCTTCGACGGGCAGATATAACACGTTCTGCTGCCATCCGGCGGGCAGTGTGCCTACTGTGTCGTCATTCCCGGCAAGCTGTAGCGTAAAACCCCGGTAAAACGACGAATCTTCATCGGCGATACCAATCTCATGCAGCCGAGCCAACACTCCAGGATTTTCGTGTGAACGACCCCCTTCCGGTAGCAGACGCACATATGCCGCTCGCCCCAGACCAGCCAGTGCCGTCCGACTTTCATCAAGCCAGGCACCGAGCGCTTCGTCCCGCAGGGCCCGCATGCGGTCCATGAGGCTCGTCACGGCCATATGGGCAGTTTTATCCGATGCCACGAACGGCTCGATGTCCGCCAGCCGCTCAAGCGGCTCCGCGAAAAAGTTATCGCCCGGCCAACTGCTTTGCACCGTCATCGCTAGTCGCACCCGTGGATCGAGATCGGGGAGAGCTGAGATATCCGCGACCGTTGAAACGATCGGATGATCAGCATGGTCGTTCCCCCAAGCCTCCAGAACCACACCACCGTTTGACCGTACTATGTCGAACGGATTGTATTCCGACGCGTGCGACCACGTTATCGGCCAACATCGCTCGATATCAAGCTGCGGCAACGCTTCCGGTAGCTCACTCATACGGCAACTCTACACCGCTGGACATTTTTATTGCAAGCAACAGCGTATTAGAAAACCCCAGTACTTCAAGGTACTGGGGTTTTCGTGCAGGCACGCTTATGCGTGTACTTAAGCGACTTCGCCAAGGGCGAGCCGGCTAAAGCGGCGCACCACGATGTTCTCACCGAGGCGGGCGTTGTGTTCTTTCACGTAGTCGCCGACGGTCTGGTCGGGATTCTTGATGAATGGTTGGTCCAGCAAGCAGCGCTCAGCGAAGTACTTCTTCAGCTGACCGTCAACGATTTTGTCGGCCATGTCAGCTGGCTTGTCCTTCAGGGCATCGCTGGCAAGCAGCTCGGCCTTCTTGGCGTCGCGTACGTCTGCCGGGATGTCCTCGGAGCTGACGTACTCAGGTGCTGAAGCCGCGACGTGCATCGCAACATCACGGACCAGGTCGGTAAAGATTTCGTTGCGTGCTACGAAGTCAGTTTCACAGTTGATCTCAACCAAGACACCGATACGGCCGTCGTGGTTGTAGGTGCCGATGATACCTTGGCGAGCCTCGCGCTCACCGCGTTTCTCAGCTTTGGTCATGCCCTTCTTACGCATTTCAGCCAGCGCGGTGTCAAAATCACCGTTCGCCTCGTCGAGCGCCCGCTTAGCGTCGGTCAAACCGACACCGGTCAGGTCTTTGAGCCGTTTTACATCTTCGATAGATACAGCCATATAGTAGTTCCCCCTTATTTCTCTTCTGTCTTGTCGGTCGGCTTGGCGCTCTTGGCCTTGCCTGCAGCGACTGCGCTGCCGAAGTAGTCCGCTACGAGCTGCAGCGCTTTGATAGCGTCGTCGTTCATCGGAATCGGATAGGTGATGTCGGTCGGGTCAGCGTTCGTATCGACGATACCGACGATAGGCAGACCGAGCTTCTTAGCTTCTTTAACGGCGTTGGCATCATGCACGATATCGAATACGACTACCGCGCCTGGACGGGCGTTCAGTTCCTTAATACCACCGTACAGCGTGTTCATGCTGTCGATTTCTTCTTGGAAGCGTTGTACTTCAAGCTTGTTGAACTTGCTAGCCAGTTCACCGCTCGCCATCTTGCTTTCCAAGTCAACCAGGTGCTTGATCTGCGTACCGACGGTGTTCCAGTTGGTCAGCATACCGCCGAGCCACCGGTTCACCACGTAAGGCTGCTTGATGTCTTCAGCGAGCTTGCGTACGATATCCTGCGCTTGGCGCTTGGTGCCGACGAACAGGATCTGCCGGTCTTTCTCAGCCGTTTCCTGTAGGAAGCGAAGTGCCTCCTCCAGCTTAGCAGCCGTCTTGGTCAGGTCGATGATGTGGCTGCCACCGCGCTTGCTGTGGATGTACTGCGCCATCTTAGGGTGCCAACGGCTGGTCTGATGCCCGAAGTGAGCACCGGCCTCTAACAATTGCTTAATATCTACATCTGCCATGATGTGATGGTTCCTTCCTATCCTTGTTCTTCAATCGGATACTTATGAGTTCCTACACGGAGTATTCACAAGAGGATATAACCCGACCTGCTTCGTTTATAACTTCCCTATTCTAACAGATACGGGATAGGTGTGCAATATATTGACCAGTAATAACAGAGGTGGTATACTACTAGCAACTGTTTGGGATATGCCGACTGCACATCGCCCGCTGCTAACCGGCCACCACGCATACGAACAACCACTATTAAGGGCAAGAGGATAAACCTATTATGAAAAAAGATTTGCACCCCAAGGGTTACCGCCTGGTCGTGTTCCAGGATCTGAACAATCAGCAGACCTACCTGACCCGCAGCACCGTCGCCACCGACGAGACCATCAAGCTCGACGGCGTCGAATACCCGCTCGTCAAAGTACACATCAGCGCTTCGTCACACCCGTTCTTCACCGGTGAAGAGCGCGTGCTCGACATCGAAGGCCGCGTCGACAAGTTCAAAGCCCGCGCAGAAGCTGCCCAGGCCGCCAAAGATGCCCGCATCGCCGCCGCCAAGAAGCAGAAGGCACGCGCCGAAGCCAAGGCCGCCAAAGGCGCTGACTCCCAGGCCGAATAGCTACAGCCTAATAAGCCGCCCGCGAATACTCTTTCCGGGCGGTTTTTGTATATACTTAAACACTAGAGAACCATTATGGAAGAAAAAGAACGTCAACTTCGCCAGGAATCCGCCGAGTTAGAAGCGCGGTTGCAAGATCCGAATATCTACAGCGACCCGACCTATCCGAAGCTCGCCAAGCGGCAGAGCTACCTGCAGGATGTCATCGCCCTGTTCGACGTCAAGAAGCAGTTGGCTGCCGAACACGACCAAGCTGCCCAACTGGCCGCCGGTAATGATGAGCTGGCCGAATTGGCCCAAGCTGAACTGGCTGAGCTCGAGGCGAAGATCGCAACCAATGGCGATACCCTGGCCGAAGCTTTGACCCCCAAGGATCCGAACGATGAAAAAGACGCTATCGTCGAAATCCGCGCAGCGGCCGGCGGCGACGAGGCCAGTCTATTCGCGGCCGACCTGTTCCGCATGTACAGCCGGTGGGTCGAGCGCCAAGGGTACAAGCTGGAACTCCTGAGCGAAAGCCCTTCTGACGTGGGCGGTTTCAAGGAAGTCATTTTCGCCGTCCGCGGCGCAGACATATACAAGCAGCTGAAATTCGAAGCCGGAGTGCACCGGGTGCAACGCGTGCCCAGTACGGAAAGCCAGGGCCGCATCCACACCTCTACCGTCACTGTTTCCGTATTGCCTGAAGCCGAAGAGACCGACATCGAAATCAAAGACAACGACCTGCGTATCGATGTCTACCGCAGTGGTGGCCATGGTGGCCAGTCAGTGAACACTACCGATAGCGCCGTGCGTATCACCCACTTGCCGACCGGCCTAGTAGTGATTCAGCAGGATGAGAAATCGCAGATCAAGAACAAGGCGAAAGCTCTCGGAGTATTACGTTCGCGGCTGCTACAGCGCAAGATCGATGAAGAGCAGAAGCAGCTGAGTGAGGCTCGCAAGGCCTTGATCGGTTCCGGCGACCGCAGTGAGAAGATCCGTACCTATAACTTTCCACAGGACCGCATCACCGACCACCGCATCGGTTACTCCCGCAGCAATATCCCCGGCGCACTGAACGGCGAAATCGACGACCTCATCGAAAAACTTGCCGACTATGAACGCCAGCTCATCAACGAAGGTCAGTAATGAAAATCCTAATAACCGGTCGCTCCGGATCGGGCAAAACCGCACTCCTGCCCGCCCTTGAAGCGTGTGGCTTCACGACCTACAACACCGATGATATGCCCGATACGGCACGCCTGGAAAATAAACTGACCGGCGAACCCGTGGACTGGCCGAAGGGTTACATAGACTGGGATGTGTATGCGTGGCGCTGGCAGCGCGAACCGCTCCGGAAACTGCTTGATTCGGCCGCGAACGTGGCAATCGCCGCCGTCATGGCTAACCAGAAAGATTTTTACGATTGGTTCGATCTGCGGTTTGTCGTAACCATAACCCCAGAGGCATTAGCACGCCATTGGCGCGGCAGCGAAAGTCATCACAAGGATAGCGACCCGGCAAACCTCGAACGCGCCGTAGCATTACATAACAAGAAGCAGCAACTTTTCATTGATGACGGCTGTATTCCCATCGCCGGAGATCGGTCCATCGCCGATATGGCTCATGACATTATGGAGGTCGTCGATGCACACGGCGGAATGGCTGCGTAACGCTACCCAGGCACTTCAGGAAGCCGGTATCGCTACGGCGCGACTGGATTGTCTGGTACTCCTAGAAGACGCGACCGGCAAGGACCGTGGCTGGTTACTTTCGCATCCAGAACATCAATTACAGGGGTCAGAAGTTAAAGAATTGAGTACAGAAATTGCTCAAAGAGCCCAGCATGTGCCGCTCGCCTACATCCGCGGCAAGGCTGAGTTCTACGGCCGGGAGTTCCAGGTAAACGCTCACACACTCGTTCCCCGTCCTGAAACCGAGACCATGATCAAGCTCCTTAAAACGCTCGATATTCCGGCAGATAGCCAGCTCCTCGATATAGGCACCGGTTCCGGCTGCATCGCCATCACAGCCGCGCTGGAATTACCGAACCTGCACGTTACGGCCTGTGACATTGACGATAATTGCCTGCACACCGCTGAACAGAACGCCCGACTTCTACACGCTCCGGTGACTTTCTTCCACAGTGACCTTCTCGAACACATCGTGCCCGGTGACATTATCGTGACTAACCTGCCCTATGTACCAGACAACTTCCAGATCAATCGGGCAGCTACCCACGAACCCCGGCATGCCTTGTTCGGAGGCGCCGACGGGCTCGATTTATACCGTACGCTGTTCAATCAAATACGGCTTACACCCAGCAAACCATCGTATATCCTTACGGAGAGTCTGCCGCCGCAGCACGAAGTACTGACGTCGATCGCAAAGACCGCCGGTTACGCATGTACGCGTACCGACGACTTCATTCAACTATTCCAACCGATCAACCGACTGAACTCTATCAGTTAAACGTACTGCCGGCATCCTGGCCGTTCACGTGGATGCCCGATCCATTACCATCACTGAAGCCGGCTTTCCACTGCGCCGGTGTGACCACATCACTCTGATTCAACGCCATAAATTCCCAAGAGCCGTTATAGGTATTGTTTTTAAAGACATTGTTCTGAGAGTTTACAACGTGGCCCGCTACCGTCCAGCCATTATATGGCGTCCCATCAGGGTATGTACCGTACTGGGAGAAGAGTGCATTGAGACCGCACGAGTTTGCGAACGTACATTGCGAACCGATGGCAGAAGCATTCATATTGAACGTATTATTCTCAACAGTCACATTTTGAGTCTTCCACCGGCAATCATCGATCCATGGTGCGTTAAACAGTTGTCCCGTAAAGTCATGGCATGGAGTACTGTCGGAGGTACCCGCTACATCGGCAGCTGCCAGCGTAGCATTACCCAGCGTACAACTCCCACTGCTCGTATTCGCAGGCGAACTGCAGAAACGGTCCGCACTTTCCCATAATGCCACGCCTCCCCAGTTGTTCGTAAACACATTTCCGGTTATGTCCGATACACTCCCATACGCTCCGGCTACGCGGGAATCACTCCCTGATTCAGAAAGATAGACTGCCGCCGTCGCAAATCCCGGATTACTCTTGCCTGCCGGGATAGCGTTGCCGATGAACGTGTTGTGCCTGATGAGGATGTTATAGCTAATCTCGTATTCTACGGCGGGACCGGAGTTGTAAGCGAAGTAATTCCCCTCTACATCAAAACCCGTGTTATTCGTGTCCGCCCACATGCCATCACTCAGATTATCGTGGTCATAGTTGTTCGTGAACACAGCGCCTTTGGTCTCCCAGAATTTGCCGCCACCCGTACACCCGCAGCCGTCGATGTGACTCTCCCAGTCATAGGTATCGTTGGTACTGATCTCATTGTGGTCCAACACCACATTGCTTACGCCGCTATCCTCGTATGCACTGAAGCCGTACTGCGCGTTAGCGTAGAGGCAGTTGTAGCTGATCGTATCGCCAGTCCCCACGAACACACCCGCCCCACCGTTGTACTGAATCGTGTTGTAGCTGATGGTCCAGTTGTGGCCGGCATTATGGTTCACCGTACCTTCGTTGTTCAGGTCCGAACTCACACTTAGCGTTAGCTGAGTCCCGCCTGGAGTGGTAAACGTACGGGTACTGCGATCTGCGCCGAAGTTCTGAATAGTCAGATACTTGATAGTCACACCGGTGGCGTCGCCTTGAACGGCATACAGATTATCACCCTGCCCATCAAGGATGGCGCCGGGTGCGCCGACAAAAGTAGAGTTATTACCTGGAATGATGCTGCTGTATGCATCGGTACCAAGCGTATGAGTACCCGGTGCGAACCAATACGTTTTCCCCGCCTGACCAAAGTCAACGCTACTATTGTCACCCGCCGGCACAGTAATAGCACCGGTTGGAGCCGACGTAGGACCACCGCCTAAAATACTACTGTTGCCACATACCACTGCTCCGGTGGCAGCCGGTGTAGCCGGAGCACTCGACGCCCCGCTACAGCCGGAACTGCCGAACTTGACCGCCGCACTCCCGCTTGCCGAGGCATCGGAAACCGCACAGACGCCCCCTGCTACCGTACCGTTCTCTACTTCCAGAGCAGCGTTCTGCGTGGCAGCGTGCGCCAGCAACAACATCACCAACCCTGTTACTCCAAACGTTACGGCTACCGTTGCCAGCTTCATACCAGTGGTATGGAAACCGGGTTTAAAAATCTTCCCTAACTTGGCTCGTACGCGCTGCACTTGCTGCCCCTTTTGGCATAAGCGTATCAGAAAATCATACCGGAAGCAAAACGCCTATGGATGCAGCGAAAGAACCGGTTTACGAGTCCGCAGGAGCGGTGCCGAGCGTCACCTTCACCGTAATGGTCTTGCTGCCGCGCACGATAGTCAATGTGACCGTATCGCCCACTCGGTGCTTACTAAGCATGGAGGTGATGCTGGTGTTCTGGTTGATGGCCGTACCATCTATTTTGGTAATGATATCACCGGGCTGTACACCGGCCTTGTCGGCAGGACTACCCTGTATGACCGTGGCCTGGCCGTCGTTCTGGGCAACCGTAGGTATGTAAGCGCCCTGCTTCGTACTTAGGGAGTATTGATTGGCAACATCGCTCGTGATGGGGACATACATGACACCCATGTATGGCTGCTGCAGTTGGCCAGTTTGCTCCACACTGCTTATCAAGCCTTTCAGATCATTGATCGGAATGGCGAAACCGATGCTCTGACTATCGCTGGCTACCGCCGTATTCATGCCGATCACCTCACCATCGAGGTCCACGAGCGGGCCACCGGAGTTGCCTTCGTTGATGGCGGCATCCGTCTGGAACAGATTGTCCAGATTTTCGGACGATGAGCCGTCGGATGCACTGGCCTGCACACTGCGCCCGAAACCGCTGATGATACCGCTTGTAACAGTGTTCTGGAACTGACCCAGCGCATTACCGATAGCTACCACCTGGTCACCGACGCTCATCTTCGATGAATCGCCGAGCGTTACCGGTGTAAGGCTCTTGCCCTTAGTATCTTGGATCTGCAAGAAAGCCACGTCCAGACTACTGTTGCTGGCGGTGCGGCCCAGTACTTTCACGTTGTCGAATACGGTCCCGTCGCTCATAGTCACACTGACGTTCGTCGTACCGGCTGGTACCACGTGGCGGTTAGTCATGATCAACCCATCTTTAGTCAAGATGATACCCGTACCGGCAGCCTCTTCAGTCTGACCGGAGTCACTGCTGCCGCCACCGAACAAATAGCTATACGGATCGCTCTGGTCGCTCGACTGTACCTCGGTGGTAACATTCACCGAAACGACGCTCGGACCGACGTTCTTGGCTATGTGGCTTATCACCGCAGCCTGGCCTTTGAGCTCTACTTTCTGCTGGGTGATATTGGTCGTCCCGTTATCGTGGTGCGCAGCCGCACCGAGCCAGCCACCGCCGAAACCGAGTACTAGCACCACGATGCCGCCGAGCGCCCACGTAAGCGGCACAGTGCGTCGATGTGCCGGTACCGCTTGTACCTTGTCGTTTGGCGCAGCTAAGGGTGTCTGCGCTGCCGGTGAATCGGTCAATAGCGTAGGCTTGGTCCGCTTAGTGGCCGGCCGTGCCGCCTCCGATGTATCTGCTCGATTTTGTTCGACATTGTCTGTCATATTCCGTGGTACCCTCCCTGTCTTTTGTCGTTTAAACTATTTTGTCGCCCCAGTCTGAAAAGGTCAGCACGACCAGCAGTATGGCGATCATAATAAACACTACCTGTCTGCGTAAGCCTAGGCTCAGCCGATCGAAATGATCCAGATAGTACAGCGTACCCAAGCCGACGCTGAGTGCCGCAAGCAACAACGTAGGCTGTGCTACCGGCCCATAGAACAACAGCCAATGTCCCAATATCCAGGTAAGCAGTGCGCCGAAGTACCCCCAGAAATACGCCAACAACCGAGTGTAAGGCTCATCGAAACTATAAAAGAAGTGATGTGCCGCAAAATAGCAGAGCAATCCGGCCGACCCTACCAACACCAGGAGTGGTGCGCTATCCCAGGTCAGGAACAGTGCCATTAGGCCGGCAATGAAACCGATCAACGCCTGCAGCGAGACCCAGAGCGTATCGGTCCGCGGCTTGATGGCGATAAGCCAGCCGGCCCAGACGATCGCCCAGCCCAGTTGTAGTAGCTGGTTGCCAGTCGCGGTCATGAATGCTAACACCGATACACCGACTATGATATCGATCGCGTTGGAACGGACATTCACGAACCAGAACCGGGGACGCACAGCAAACATACGCCACTTACTTAACAGGATGAGGCTTAAGGCAAGCTGGACAAAACTGTTCCAGACCAGCACGAATACCAACAATGGTAACAATGCGTTATACACGAGATAAAAGGCATGGCCTATGCCTCGGCTGGGCGTCAATTTGTGGAGTAACGGCCTCATTTCGGCTCTATTATAACAAACTTTGGCCGTGCCGTCGGTAGCGTCACGCCGGCCGGGAGGGTTTTGGTAGCCTTTACCTTGTAGCGGTTCTCAAGATAATGCAGGGTGTACGGGTCTTTGCCGCCGGAGAGGTCTATCACGGCCGGGACGGCAGACGACGGAGCGGTACCGGTAGTGGTCACATCGTAGCCATAACTCTCCAGCAGGGTTTGGTCGGCCAAGGCACCGGCCGTCGTCGGTGCCAGCACAGCCACGGAGGCATGTTCCTTGATGATATAGCCGTCAGGCATCTGGCTGCGGACATACGACTGGATGTCCGCGTAGTCGAACGTACCGGCTACCGGTTTGTCTACCGATGCGTTCCCTACCCGGCCCGTGGTCACCAGCTGGTGCGGCGGATCGGTCAGACCGATGGAGTGTATCTTGCTGTCATCGACCTGTTTCATGATGCTATAGAGACGCATCGCACCTTGGGTGCTCAGGTCAGAATACACATTGTCGCCGAACGCATTCATAAGGGCGTCTATTTTGGCAGGATTGCTGAGTGTACCCAGCGTAAGCGCCTGGTCCTTCAGTGCCACCAGTATCTGCCGTTGCCGCTGGCCGCGTGCGAAATCGCTGGTGGTCTCGCGGGAACGGGCGTAAAGCAGTGCCTGTACGCCGTTCATGTGCTGAGTACCAGCTGAAGCCAACACCGGGTTGCCGTGGTTTTCCCATGCCATGGTCGGATCATATAGTTCGGTCGGTACATTCACCGTCACGCCGCCTACCGTATCGATAGCCTTGCGGAACGCCTGGAAATTTACTAGCACATGGTAGTTTACCTTCACGCCCGTCACGGTCTGCACCACTTGGTCTAACGAGTCAAATCCCGCCTGTACGGCCGCTGCGTTCGCATTGCTGGAATCGAGCTTGCCTAGGTAATGATACTTGCCGCTTTCATATGCCGCATTGATCTTTTGCTCTGAACCGAAGTAGTTCACCGGCTGCTTCACCCATAGGTCGCGCGGTATGCTCAACATGGTCGCCTTGTGATTCACCGGATCTATGCTGAACAGCATGATAGTGTCGGTCAGATCGGGACCGTCATGGCCCGGGCCGCCCACACCAAGTAGCAGGATGTTGACGCGTCCATCACCCTCACCATTCAGCAGCCGCGGAGGGGCCGCATGGGCGGCCAGTGCCGCTACCGTCGACGTACCGTGGAATACCTTATGGATTTTGGTGTAGGCTTTCCAACTCAGAAAACCTCCGGTCGCCAGCACGAGCAACAGGCACATAGCCATACCCTGCAGCGCGAGTTTTTTTACACGCAGGCGCCGGCGTGTAATGTGTACAGGCCGCTCCGGAGCCTCGTAACGTGGTAAGGGGAACCGCTTGATCTCTGCCGTTTGGCCGTCCGTAGGTGTAGGCACGGCGACAATCGGCACCACCACTTTTGTTTGTGTTGCAGGTTTTTGTCTCACTGGGCCGGTAGGCCGCCTTATACCATCTATATCCATAAGCGGGAATGTGTACCAGTATAAGCTACAATGGCCGTTTTGATAACCCAAGGGCCGCTCTTTTCCACACGCGCGTCTGCTTTGCGTTGCCTCCGTTCTTCGAGTATAGTAATGCCAGTGAACGAAACGAATCTTCCCCCGGCCGGCACCGCAGGCACCCCAAGCACCCCACCAGTGCATCCTGACTCGGAACCGACGATAGGACATCGGATACGTAGTACCCTTTCCACCATCGGCATCCTGCTTCTGGCACCCATCATCGCCGTCCTGCTTACCGCCTTCGTATTCCAGAGCTATCAAGTTGATGGCCCGAGCATGCAGAATACGCTCCACAACAGCGACCGGCTCATCGTCTGGAAACTTCCCCGTACCTGGGCACGTATCACTCACCATCAATATGTACCCAAGCGCGGCGATATCATCATCCTGACCGAATCGGGCCTGGCAAGCTACGGCGATACACAGGATACCAAACAGTTGGTGAAGCGCGTCATCGGCCTGCCGGGCGATCACATCGTTATTAAGAACGGCCACATTACTATATATAATGCTGAGCATCCGAACGGCTTCGACCCGGACGCTACCTTGCCCTACGGCCAACATGGCGCCATACCCACTACCGACAACAACCTGGATGTCACACTCACCAGCACCCAGCTCTTTGTCTGCGGTGATAACCGGGGCGACAGCCTGGATAGCCGTATTTTCGGCCCGATCCAGACCAGCCAGGTCATCGGTAAACTCGTCGCCCGCATCTATCCATTGTCCGATATCGAAAAATTCTAAGAAAACCTATACACTATAACTATGGCAAAACAGACGGGTTTAGGGCGGGGATTCGGTTCGCTGATACCGCAGGATTTAGATGTACAGACATTGGTCGAGGACGGTGAACGTGTCCAACAGCTAGCAGTCACTTCCCTGACGCCGAACCCGGAACAACCACGTACCGTCTTCGATGAAACGGCGTTGGCCGAGTTGGCGGCTTCTATAAAACAATACGGTATCATGCAGCCGCTGGTCGTTACGCACGAAGGCGCGCAGTACCACATCATCGCTGGCGAGCGGCGCTGGCGTGCCGCCCAGCTGGCCGGACTCAGCAAAGTACCCGCGCTGGTACGTACTGCCAAGCAACAGGAAAAGCTCGAACTGGCCATACTCGAAAACGTCCAGCGGGTAGATTTAAGCCCCCTCGAGCAAGCCGCATCTATCGAGCGCCTGCACCAGCAGTTCAACCTCACGTACGGACAGATTGCCACCCGGCTCGGCAAAGCAGAAACCACCGTACACAACACGGTACGTCTGCTGCAGCTACCTGCGGACGCCCGCCAGGCACTAGCCGATGGCGCCATCAGCGAAGGACATGCCCGCCAAGTACTCGCACTGCGCGACATGCCCGACCAGCAAGCCGAACTGACCAAATTAATTGTTCAGAACGGGTGGTCCGTCCGGCAGACCGAGCGCTATGTGACCTCCCTTAAGGCGGGCATCAAAGAAAAGCACCAGGCCGAAGCCCGTATCAGTGGCGACACCCCCGAGACTGAGCGACTGAGTAAGCGCTTCGGCACCAAAGTCCGCATCCACCGCACCGCTCGTGGCGGTCGTGTAGAAATCGCTTTTACCAGTGAAGAGCAGCTGGCAAAACTACTTGCCGAACTCGAAGACTAGCTTATCCGCTTAGCGACCTCAGTCGCCAAAGCTTTATACGCCCGCGCACCCTTACTCCACTTATCGTGCTCAAAAATGGTACGGCCATAGCTCGGCGCTTCGGCCAGACGCACATTACGTGGTACGACGGTCTTGAGTAATTTGTCACCGAAATGCTGCGCCACTTCCGCGCGCACCTGTTCACTCAAGCTCATGCGCTTGTCAAACATAGTCATTACCACACCCAAGATGTCGAGCGGCGGGTTCAGACTTTGTTTCACCGCCTGGATAGTCTGCAATAGTTGGCCCAGACCCTCGAGCGCAAAGTATTCCGCCTGCACGGGTATGAGCACATCGGTGGCAGCGGCCAATGCGTTTATCGTCAGCAGACCCAGCGCCGGCGGACAATCTATGACGATCAGGTCGGCATCAACCCCAGCAAGCGCATCGCGCAGTCGGAACTCCCGGCGTGCCACCGGCACCAGGTCGACCTCAGCTTGAGCTAAGCGATTGTTAGTCGGCAGCAAGAACAAGTTTTCGACACCCGTCGGCAACACTATATCTACCGCCTGCGCGTCCGAAACTACTACGTCGTACAATGTTTTAGGCAAACGCTCTTTATCAACGCCGAGGCTACTCGTGGCATTGCCCTGCGGATCCAGGTCCACCACAACTACACGGCGTTTCGGACCAGCCAACTGTGCGGCCAGATTCACTGCCGTCGTCGTTTTGCCTACCCCACCCTTCTGGTTCGTTACCGCGATGATACGCGCCATGTTCGTTTTCCTCTCTTTACCATAAGCCTAACAGAATCTCCGTGCCTAGTAAACTCATCTGTATGTAGCCATATAATACTAGGCCTATATGGTTACAGAGCAAGGCTATTTTTTCATAGACGTTCGGACCTTCTCTGAGACGGAGAATATTATGTTAATTGTCGGGCAGTCCGTACATAAAAGGTTCGTGATGTTGCCGCGGGAATAATCATATACCGAAGAGGATATCAGTAATTTTTTACAGTCTATTACAGGGATGGCGCGAAGCCTACGCTGACCCAACCATAACCACCATCCCCCGACCAGCTCGGCCATGAAGTAGCAACATTCAATGTGCCTGTAGCGGCTGAGATAGGCGCCGAGAACAGGGCTATCGCATGTGCCGTATCGCCAAATTCGTTACCACCATAGCCATGAGCTGCTTGCACGGTGGTCCAGCCACTCAGCGAAGGGTCACTACTAGGAATGACTGCATCGCTGCCTTCATCTACGAACACCAAGGCGAGTCGGTTCGCACCGGATGGGGTCATGGAGCTGACCGGTATGGTCGACGGGGCGCTAGAGGCATAAGCAGACGAGCCACTCGCGGCGACGGGATCCAGCGTACCACTTGCCCCTCGTACGACCGCGATAGTTTCCGCCCAAGAGTCATGGTCACTGCTACCGGCAATAGCCTGCCCATTGATCGCTGTCGCTTGGGCACTAGTGAGCGCTGAACTTTGCCAGACACCATAGTGCCAAAATGTCTGGCTCCCCTGGGCAATCGAGGTCCAGGTACCCGAACCGGTGGGAGTCTGAAGCGATTCTGCGTTGTCTTCGGTCATCATATAGACGACTACGATATCACCGGCCTGGACGGTGCTGGCCGGAACAGTCAGGCTCGGCGTAGTTCCACCGTCATGTGTCATGCCGGACCAGGCCACCGTAGGAGCGGCAGGGCTGCTGTCATCACCACCACCACCGCCCTCACCAGAGGATTCACCATCGATACAGGTGTCGAACGGACTCAGATCGCCACTTTGCAGTGTCTGACCTAGCCGCAAGCGGATGTTCGGTGCCGGGTGGATGGGGTTATAGTTGATGGTGAAGTCAGTGAGATCGGCGTTGCCCGTCCCGTCAGGGAAAACACCGCTGGTACCTGCTCCGTAGCTGTCATCAAGCGTAACATTGATGCGGACATAATAGGCGCCCACGGCATTACCATAACAGCCACCGCTGCCCGCCACGCTCGCCGTCGTGGCCGCGCTACCGAATACACCGTCGGCGCCGGCAAGTTGGTAGGTGACCGCCGAATTGCCGCCCGGAACCGTACCGTTATACGTGATACTGGTAATGTTGGTCGCCGTACCCAGCGAAATAGATTTGCTGTAGTGACCAACCCGAGCGATAGAGTTTAGAGAGAGGCCCATTGCAAGCTGGCCATTAGTACTGCCGTACATACTCCCCCCTACGCCATACATGTAGCCATTATAGATAGTCTGAGCGGATGGCCCGCGCTCACCAGTGGGCACCATACTATTGCCATCGGGACTCACTGTAGCGAGTGCTTGCTGCCACTGGCCCAGTGTGCCATTACTGTTGATGGCGGCGTACTGGGTATCACCGCATTGGCCACCGTCCGTAGTGCTACCGGTACAGTTGGTGCCAACACCGCCCACCAAATATATATAGCCATTATACGCACCCATGGTCATATCGGTACGCGGCGTGGCAAATGATGACGTATAGTTCCACGTCCCCAGTGTGCCATTACTGTTGATGGCGGCGTACTGTACGGTGTTGTAGTCGGCAGTACCATTACCACCCACCAAATACATGTATCCATCGTACGCCAGTGATACACCATCTGAACGTCCCGCATCGAAGCTACTCGTCGTCTGCCAGCTACCGATGGTGCCGTCGCTATTGATAGCAGCATACTGCACCGTATTCCAGTCGGTACTGCCATCCCAGCCGCCGATACTATATAGATAGCCATGATAAGCGACCAGGTTGGCGCCAGCTCCTCCGTTGCTCACATTTCCGCCGGCACTTGCCCAGTTGCCGCTTAGCCCTCCCGTGGCGCTGATGGGTGCATATTGAATATTCTTATAATAAGTAGAACTACTGATGTTCATTCCACCAAGGAGATACATATAACCGTTGTAGGCTACGACACCGGCATAATCATGTTCAGTGCTCAATACATGACTGGTATCCTGTGTCCAGGTCCCAGTGCTGCCATCGGCATTTAAAGGAGCATATTCAAGCGATGTGCTATCCCCACCTACCATATATACATACCCGTTGTAGACAACTGTGGCGCCATACGAGTGAGTGGTATTCAAGCCGCCCTCATTTGACCAAACTCCTTGTGCCGCACCGGTGCCACCATTGTTGATGTTCATAACATGCGTACCCAACCGCCCAGTATTATCAGTTCCTGTGTTGGCACGCCCTCCGAGGTCGTAAAGACGCCCTTTATCGGTCACCAGAACGAGGCTACCCGCAGTCGAAGCTAATACCTGCTCTGTATGCTGCCAGGTGCCAAGTGATCCGTCGGCGTTGATAGGCGCAAAGTTCATACTGCTTGAGGTACCGCTAGTGCTAGCGGTCGTAAAGCCACCCGCCACATATACATAGCCATTAACAATGGTTGCACCGAACTCATACGTTTGATATGGCAAGCCCGTGGTACTGGTCCAGCTGCCTATGGTGCCATTGGTATTGATGGGGGCGTAGCGGACAGTAGTGTAGCCGCTACCTACCGGCCGGGAGCCAGTAGTATTGCCATTGTTAACATTCGGGAGCGCAAGTTGAGTGCCACCCATTTCATATATATAACCTCCGTACGTTAGGAGTCTTAGGCGGTTGGTTGCCGTTGATAGCGAGGTAGTGGCGGCCCAGGTACCCACCGTACCATCACTATTGATGGGGGCGTAGCGGACAGCAGAAAAGTTACCCGACGCGTTGATGCCACCAGCCACGTACATGTAGCCGTTATAAACAGCAGCATCAATACCTCCCCGAGCATTGGCGGTGGTATCAAAGCTTGTCGTAGTACTCCACGTGCCTATAGCACAAGTTCCAGGCGTGATAGGAGCATACTGTACATCGTTATAATAGGTGCCCGTATTACCATTGTAGCCGCCGATAACATACAGGTAACCGTTATACGCCACGGCGGCAAGGTCGGCACGAGCATTTGTAAAATTTTTACCTACCCAGCTTGTAGTAACGTCTCCCGTGCTATCGATGGGGGCGTATTGAGCATAATTAACATATGTATTACCGCTTCCTCCGTACCCACCCAATATGAATAAACAGCCGTTGTATGCAACAGCCGCATGCCGTTCACGGCTTGTAGTAAAGCTGCTGGTTACACTACTAGCATTACTTGTGGTACCGGCGGGGCTTATCTTTGCATACTGTACCGTTGACGTCGCGGTATTATTCCCCGTGTCACCGTCAACGGCGTAGAGATAGCCATTGTAGGCGACACCTTGGCTTTCAGCTACCGCAGTACCGAGACTCACAGTGGTCTGCCAACTCCCAATAGTTCCATTGGCGTTAATCTGCGCGTAGGTCACGGCAGTGGTAGTCGTGCCGCCGTCGCTACCGGGGTAGCCGCCAAACGCATATAGATAACCATCATAAGCAGTTGCGTTGGCCCATATCTGACCAGCGGGCAAGTTATTGGTCTCGTTCCATGTCCCTAGGCTACCGTCAGCCTTAATAGGGGCGTACGATACATCGGCACTTACTGTTGTATCGCCACTATATGTGTCGTGACCGCCGATAGCATAGAGATAGCCATTGTAGGCGACAATCGGGGTCTCATCGCGATTGCCGGAGAAGGCATTCGTAGTCGCCCAATCACCCACGCTACCATTAGCATGGATGGGCGCATATTCGACAGTCGTGGAACTTGCCCCACTATCGGCTACATACATGTAGCCGTTATAAGCAACCATGCCAAATCCAGCTTCGCCTTCCAGTGTATCTTGTACTTGCCAGGTACCGAGCGTACCGTCACTATGAATCGGCGCATAATATAACTCACCTGCACAGGTAGTCCAGTTAATGTCACAGCCACCCGCAGCATAGAGGTAGCCATTATATGCTACCGTGGCGATGAAGTGGTCGGCTGAGTTAGCAGTTACTGACGTAGTGTACTGCCAAGTACCGACAGTACCATTACTATTAAGAGGGGCGTACTCAACGGTATTATTATTGCCTTCAACGGCATAGAGATAGCCATTATATGTAGCGACCCCCGCACCGCGTCGAGCGATCTGGGTGCTACTCGTATTACTCCACCCGCCACTCGTTGTAGTTGTACCTGCAATAGTAATAACTGACGCCCAAATATAACCGCCACCTCCATTGCCGAACGTCAGGCTGCCCGTCGCCGCTGACACAGATTGAGTTGCTGACATAAGAGCTGAATCATATGTATAATTATTATTCGTCCAGCCAGAGGGCGGGGTCCAGTTGTTATTACTGTCAAAATTTCCCACTCCGGCAAGTAATAATGCGTAATTTGCAGACGGTGTAAAGCTACTAACCACAGTTGAGCCAGTGGTACTGTAATTAGCATGAGGACTGTCGCTGAATGGGTTACCACTACTCACGCTGGCGCCGGTAATTCGCGCATCTTCGCCATGAATACCGCCAATCTCGCCGGTATCACCGGTGGCCGTAAACTTATATGCAGTGCTCTCACTCCCCGTAGCCCAGTGATAATACCAGGCCATATAAATATACCCTCCCGAAGAACCTACAACAGAGCTATACCCAAGTGACCAGCCTGTCGGCACACTCATGTACGAGTCAGTCGGCGTAGTCGCGCTCTCCCAAACCACCCAGACATGGGCTACTACAAGGCTGCCATTCGCCACACCCGACGGAACAGCCACAGTAGTGCTCGTACCAGTACCACTTGATTCGGCGCCAGTGGACGCGATGGCGGGAGCCGTGCCAGATGTAGTTCCACTCGCTACACTTCCTCCCGTCAAACTATCGCGCGAAATCTGGTTGTTCGTGCTGTCGAAGGCGATCATGCCCTCATTGTTGCCACCCGTCTGGAAATCGGAGGCGGAGGTGACGACCACGCTCGGGTCGATCGTAAACGCGCCGTGGATGGCCGTCAGCCCAGTGGCTACGACGGTCAGGGTGTTGCCCTGTAGCTCAAACCGGGCGCTGGTACCGGCTGGCAGCTGGCCACTGACTGTCTTGATGGTCGGACTCGGGATGCCGAATACCAGGTTGGTCTTGGCACCGTTCTCACGTGCTTTCTGCAGCAGCGCCTGGTCCTTGCTGTCGCTGGCGGACACGTTACCGTACAACGTCGGGTCGGCACTGTAGATGCCGATATTACCGCCGCTGTCGGGAATGACTTTCGCTTCGAGCGTTTTGGGTAGCTGCAGGGTGTAGGAGAAGCTCATAGCATCCTGCGTGGCTACCGGCACGACGATATCTTCTTTCAGGCCATTACCCTTCAACGTGTAGATCGCCTGTGCCCCGTCCACGGGAATCACCAAATGTCCCTGCACTTCTTTCACAGGATTGCCGCTGAACTGCGGTACGAGCTGAAAACTTTGACTCGTATTGACATCTGTGTAGGTCGTACCCTTAGAAAAGTCCTGCGGTACACTGAGCGCATACGTACTTGTGTCGTTGCCTTCACCGGTAGATGCGCCAGCCTGCACGCGCATCGGCCCGCTTTGCTGGACAGCAGCTTGATTAAATTCATAGCTACCGTCGGTGTATTTTAGCTGATCCTGTAGCTTCGGGTCAGTTGCACCCACCAGTTGTATAGCATCCGCACTTAGGTGATAGCGATTATTAAGGAGTAGCTGCTGTAGGACGGGGAGGGCAATACCAAGAATAATAAGAAGTGCAAAAACACCGTTGGCAGCGCGCCAGCGCCAACGATAGCGTCGATCGTTTAGGCGCCACCACTGTATCAGTAGTTTGCTTTCGTGGCGCACGATTTGCTTGAAACAACGAACTTTAGCCCTGCCGCGGTGTGCCCGTAACGCCGTGCGGTACGCACGAAAACGCGGTGGCATATGCACGCGCGCTACCATACTTCGCACAGTTTTAGCTATTCTCTGTTTCATGTACCTTGTTGTCTTTTGTTGGTACCCTTTTGATGCTCTCAAAAGCACTAGTGCAATAGTACCATACTGGTGCGCTTAGTAACAGCGCCGGTTTTTGCTGAATGGTGCTGGACACGTTACTAGGGAACGGACCACGGTGCACCACAAAACCATGGGCAGCAGTGAATGGTTCATAGGGACTAAAAATTATATCTTACTTCCATAGAACGCCGTAATGTTTGGTACCGGCAGGTACATATGCGTTGATATGTGATTCGGAAGGCACGGGATAGGCCGATGAGTGTAACGCGGCCAATGCCGCCGTCGGGTTACCGCTGGTATCGACGTAGCTGTTACCGGCCAGGCCATGCGCTTCAAACCCGCTGATATTCACCGGGGCACCTGCCATGGCAGCGGCGAATGAGCTAAGTGAACTAAAGTTGCCCAGTTGCTTAGTGCCGATGAGTGTGCCGCTACCATTAGCGTATACGTTTCCGTCTATAATCGTCTGAGGGATGCCATTAGTGGCATCAGCGGGATGTATAATCTGGCTAATATCGACAGTGGCGCTGGCATTGGTCTCGGTGATACAAAAACCGTCACTAGTCGTACATGACCCTGTACCCGACGGGTACGCAAAGATGTTATTCACGAATACATTGATGCTGGGCATCCAGGTCATCGTGGCTGGATGGGTATGGTACGTGTCACGGTCACTACTAAGCGCCCCGGAACAGAGTGGCTGGGAGGCATCCGAGCAGCCGGCAACAGATCGGCTATCCACGGCAACCACAAGTGGATCGGCTCCGCCCACGACCGTATTATTAACCAGGTACAAGTCAGATGAGCCGGCTGTCTTAATGGCACGATTGTTGTTGCTGAAGTAATTATTGGCCGCATATAGGTAATCGGAGATTTCGAAGAACAACGCTGAGCCGGTGTTACCTTCGAAATCATCATTTGCAATCTGAGTTTGATAGTTACTTTGGTCCAGCCAAACGCCTTGGCTCTGATTATCCGTAATTTTACTGTTCACGACTTTGGTATACCAAGCACGAGAGGCTTTGAGCGCACCGGATTGTGGCGATGTAGTGAACTCGTTGAACTGGTTCATGTGGTTGATATCGTCGTGGTCAAGCGTAAAGCTGGTAGTGTTATTGGCGCTGATGCCCATCCAGTTGGAATAGCGGATAGTAGAGTCCCGCACGGTGCTGCCCTCATTCAAATCGGCGTCATTGTGTCCATAATTCGCCGCTATGAAAGCCGAGTCGCTGATGTACATATCCTCCATCAAAGAGTTGTCAGCCGTGCCATTAAAATTGAGCACCCCATAATCGCTTGCCGTGTTTGAATAGCGGATAAGCCTGAAGCCTTTGAGGGTGACATTGGCGCCTGATACGGAGGCGAACGTACGCAGGTCAGAGGCAGCAACGGTGCCTTGGTTGACGTCCGTGGTGGTCAAGTAAATCCGGTTGTTCGTGCTGTCAACCCAAAAAGTACCACTGGTAACTGCGGCCTCAGAACCGACTTGCTGCAGCTGCGAACCGCCGAGCCACACCTGGTCGGGGTATTTGCCTAGGCAGCTCGCCGCCTGGTTCGCACAGGTTGTAAATGATATACCGCTACCGTCGGTTACTGGCATGGGTGTATAGCTGTGGTACGAAAGACTGCCGTCGGTCGACCAGCCGCCCGATAGGTCCGAGGCGCCAGTGAAAGTGGGGGTCTCACCAGGATATGCAATGACAGTAAGTGGTTTGCTGATAGTGATGCCCCCCTGATGATACGTCCCGCCGCGCAGTACGACCGTACCTCCACTACTCGTGGCACTGACCGCCTTGGCCAGCGTGGCGAACGGTGAACTCACAGTACCACTACCGGTATCGGACCCTGTAGTTGAAACATACGTTACCGGTCCACTCAGCGAAGCCAAATCATAACTAATAGGCAGACTTGCCCCCGCGTCAGCGGCGGGATTCGTATTACTTCCGCTTCCACACGCTCCTCCAAACTTCACAGCGTGGCCACCTGATGCACTACTGTCGGCAACGGTCGTCGCACAAGCGGAGACCGCCCCGCTCTCCGCTTCGAGATTAGCCGGCGACGTACTGGCCCGAGATACTGTCAAGGTCACCACGCCCACTAAGCCACACAATGTAACGACAAGTGCCTGTTTGCGGGATAGTAGCTTGAGTAGGCTCATATGGATATAGGAAATTAATTAATAGTTTTGCGTCGGAGAACAATGGCACTACACGTATCATCCGTATAAGTGGAGTAGTGTGTATGGCTCATGATAACATGACGAGATAACGTTCTAATATATCGCCGAGAACAGTCATAGCATGCCACCGGTAGTCGGCTGCAGGTAGTAGCTGGTATTTTTTGGCGTATCGCTTCCATGTCACTTTGCCGTCTCTTTATATTTCGCTTACGTTTGAACTCTTTAAGCGTAGCATGGTTTCATCCGGTAATTCCCTGTTCGACGCGTAGTTTTCCTGCATTAGAAGCTGCTCTTGTAACTTAAGGTCAAGTTGCCTACTTGCACGACAGCACCACTAGAGCTGGTAACCCGGATACGCAACGTCATAGTACCGCCCGCCGTGTACGTACCGGCGATAGCACAGCCGCTGCCGCTGGTTGTCCAGGTAGACGCTGATCCTGGGGTAACACTTACATAATTACAACCGCTCTCTGTGGTACCGTTACCACTGATGGCCTGCAGATTTATAGTGCCATTGCTCGTACTGGTAGTGTATGTATTGATATTGATCGGCGCACTACTGGCCCAGCCGGCGAAGTCGCTCGGCAGCGGCACCTGTACCACGATGTCATAACACTGGCTGGTGCCAGAACTGGTCCATTGGTAATAGCTCTGGGTAGTATTGCCGAAACCTGTCAGACCGCTCGTATAACCGCTCGTTATAGTGCCGGTAAAACTACTGCTGCAAGCGCTGTCACCCGTAGCATCTAGGACCGCACCGGCATATTCCGGCGCCAGGGTGATTTTCTTCGTATGCTGCGCAGTACCGTTCGCTACCAAGCCACCGGTCGGGGTGAAGATGACACCGTTGGTAGCGGTACCAAACGTAATAGTCCCCGTACTGGTATCGGCGGTAAACAGGGCGTTGCTC
>Ga0164242_10000116_pt1 | contig 95615 bp, 108 predicted proteins | sample OricomgcompostMG_FD_108783 | JGI IMG/M metagenome (GOLD analysis project Ga0164242, IMG submission 108783) | Miracle-Growth compost microbial communities from Emeryville, California, USA - Original compost - Miracle growth compost (MG) ...
CGTGTTAGATGTGCCGATATTACACGCTTGTGCATACGGTACAGTGTGAGTTATGGATAGTGCCGGGAACACATTACTACTATCACTCAAATCCTTATTAGTAAGGGTATCTGTGGTGTCCTGCCCTATGAGCTTCGACTATAGTAGCGAAGCAATGTATGATATAAAACTAAGACATGGAAGACCAGAAATTATTTAGGGTAGTGGTCGTAGTTGAGCTACTAGTTATTATCTATCTGCTGGCCAAATGATATAGTATACATGGCTACTAGGGTAGTTCAGGGATACTCTGCCAGTTAGTAGCCATGTGATATAATTAGGTCAATAAAACGCGGACTCACATTTGTGGGCCGCTTTTTTATTTGGAAAAGTTTATATGCTCATCAAACAAAGCTTCAACCCAACGTCAAGGCTCCGTAATGGAAGGTAAAGACATGCCAGTAGCACCATTGCAGCCCGAAGATACTCCTATTGGCCTAGCTGTCCGCATGGGGCAACTCGAAAAGACTACCAGCGATGGCCTTAAAAGCCTAAACGACAAGCTGGATACTATGGCAAACAACTTTGCTACACAGACTCAGTTATTGGAAGCTAAGCAAGAAGCCGAAAGAACCCACGTCGGCTTAGCGTCAAGGATTAAGAAACTCGAATCCTGGAATGAATGGGCCGTCAAGATTGTGCTGACGGTCGTTATTTTAAGTGCCCTGGCGGCAGCGGGGCTAAAAGCCGGGGGTGCGTTATGAGCTACGTCAAATACTCACAAAACGATTCTCGGTGGAAAAACCTCAAGCTCGGCAGTTCAAACTGGACGATGGGACAGGCTGGTTGCTTCGTTACCTCTATGGCTGTAGTAGCGACTAATTTAGGTCATTCTGTTACCCCGGCACAAATGTTATCACTCCTCGAAAAGAAGGGTTGCATAAACGGCAACGGGGATATTACCAGCCCTGATGCGCTATGCAAGATTTTTACAGACATTAAGGTTACATCAAAGACGTGGCCCAAAGACAAAGCCGACCTGAGCTTCTTGGGCGCAAATACTATTATTGAAATCGACGACTCCCCGGCAGCCGGAATGCAGACCCACTTTATGCCGGTTGACCATGTGTCGGGTAGTGACGTGGCCGTAATGGACGTGTGGGATGGCGTAAACCGCAATGTCAGTGCCTACGGTGCCCGCTGGAATCCCCATGTCAGTGCGGCCGCCATTATTTACGGTGCCTGGAAATACAGCAAAGTTGCCAAACCAGCCCCGAAGCCAGCGCCCAAACCAGCCCCGGCCAAGCCGGTGGCCAAGCAGTACACCATTGTCGTTCCCCTGAAGGGTTACACCAGTGCGACGAACGCTGCGAACTACAAGAATAGCAATTCGACTGTCGCGCCTGGTACCTATGACATCTTCAACCAAGCCGCAGGTATGATTAATGTCACCAAGAAACCCGGGGTACCTGGCTGGTGGATTAACCCGGCCGGGAATGGCTGGTGGATTAACCCGGCCGGGAATGTCTTGCCGAAGTCCAAGCCAACACCTCCAAAGGAGCAACCAAGTGAACCTACTCAACCTGTTAAAACACCTGTCGTGGCACCACCGCCTGCAGCAACGCCTGAAACGCCTGCCGCCCCGGCACAAGTAATTACGCCTCCTGCGTCGTCTAAAACAAACACAGACGGCCCCGTCGAGCCACCTCACACTACCCCACCGGCGCAGGAGACTACCCAACCGAAAGTCGTGGTGCCTGAACCACACCTCTATTTCACCCTTTGGCAACTATTCGTTGCATTCATTAAACGGCTCTTTGGAGCCAAATAAGGAGTAGCCATATGAACCTCAAGACATTAATCAGCAAAGTAAAAGACTTCGTTGTCACCCGTAAGGAAAAAGCCGTGCTGGGCGCTGTCATGGCGGCCGTCAGTGCGTATTTCGTACAAAGCGGTGCCACTATTGACCAAGTATTCAGTAAGCAGGGCCTGTATGCCCTCATTGTCGGGGTATTGACCCACATCGTCGTGTACTGGGTGCCTAACACGAGCACTGAGGAGTAGGCATCATGAGCAGGGGACTATGCAGCGCTGAACAGCGGGCTGCGTGTCCGCTGCAAGCCTGCGCCGGGGCCGACACCCACCACTTGGCATTTGAGGCGAACCAATACCGCACGAGCGTTGAAAGGCGCTGGCGTGAACTGCCACAGAATAAGGTTAGGCTCGCCCGCTGTGTGCATGAGGCTATTCACTATTCGGGCTATTACCCCGAAAAGCCGTCGCGTGATGTTATGCTCAGCGAGCTACAAGGCGCAGATACGGCCCGGGCTTTGTCTGAACGTGCCCGCCAACTAGCCATAGGGCAGGCTGTTATGCAGGGTGAAGCTGACTATTTTGGAGGTGACGCCGCATGATACCCGCTTGTGACGAAGATTTACTGCTACTAGCCCAATTCTTACTTGACCGCTTCGCCGGACAGATACCCAGTAATAAGCAATTATTAAACGCCATAGCTGATTGGCGCCGGAGTGTGCAATGAAATGCCCGTTTTGCCCCGATTGTACGGCCTGGTATGTTTGCCCCTTCTGCCTGCTGACCTTATGCCACAAGCATCTGAAGCGCCCGAAGCACGCTTGTAGTGGCGAACACGATATTCAGGCCGAAATGGAGCTTGTCTAATGAACCCCTACGGCGAATTATCACTGAAACAAGCCTACCAGCTCAAGGCTGACTACGACCAGCGACATTATGATGCCTTGGACTACCTGGCGGCGGTTGATGCTGAACGTCAAAGAGTAGCCAACCATATTAAAGACTTACTGGAGCAGGAGCGCCAAAATGGAGTTTGACCACTTTAACTGGAGCGAAGAACGATTAACTGACCGCTCGCTGGAGCTTGAAGCGCTAAGCCATATTCCGCACGGAGAGGCCCGTAGAGCTGAGATACAGCACGAACTGGATTGTGTAGCCTTTGAGGTCGGCCGCCGCATCATAGAAAAGTACGAGAAGGAGCAAGCCAATGCCATCACCCCGCCAGCAGCCTGACCCAGAAGCCTATTTGGACTTGGTGTTTAACGCCAATACTTCAGAGCAAACAGAGTTCCGCATGACGCGGTTTAACTCGTCTTTATACACCTTTGTTGGCAAGACAGCTATAGAGGGAGGGGATATAGATAACCAGAACTTCAACCACATATTCATGCACCGCGAAGAAGAAGGTGAGACAGTCGGCCGATATATGTTCGTCACGCCCCAAACCCAGGAGTTGTTCAACAGCATCGCCGGCTTTATGCTCAAACACGAGTTTCCGGCAGTCATAAACCAGAATGAAGTACCGGAGTGTGACCGTATCGCCTGGGCTAAGGCACAGACACAGGATTTGGGGGATTATATCCCCGATGAATGGCGCGCTTGAAAAAATCTCCCACTCCCGCTATACTAAAGTGGCTAGAAAACGTATAACCAGCAGCTCAAAGAACGTTGCAAAACGGATTCTTTGTGTTGCTGGCAAGTAGCGGCAACACCGAGATTAAACCCTCGGTGTTTTCTTTTTGACTAAGAAAAACCGAAGATATGGGCCGCCACAATTCTTAATGTGCGATTAAGTCTCTCTTTGGCGGTCCGTACCTGCCTACGATCTCATTCGTGGGCGGGGATATAGTGTAGGGCTGCCATTCGTGGGGCAAAAGGGGCACTTAAAAGAACCTGGATACTTCGGTATCACCTGACTATCAGGCACAACTACGAAACAGTCGCTAGCCGGATGGCGGCTTTGTAATCCGGCCTCTGCACTGCATGGCATATATGCAAACGGGTAATTAGCAACCTGACCCAAGCTACGAAAATTAACAAACAAGAGGGTATTGTATCTGCTGAGACTGAATGGGGATAATCCAAGGTATTAATAGGGGCATGCCATCTTTATAGCTAGCTTCTGCAGGAAATAAACGGGGATAAAACCGATTCCATGCAGGTAGAGTGCTAAATGTGAGGTCGCCTCAGCCCCCAGGGCAACGTAAAATAGAGGTTATTTTTTGGTGGAAAAATAACAATAGACAACACAAACACAAGCGCTAAAATGAAATCAGATATATAGGTATTGCCGTAAGGGGAATCCACCTATAGTCTTTTCAATCACAGCGCATTGAGCTAGCCCAAGTGTCGCAGCCCCGCAGGCGTCAGCAAGCTATCTCTCAAACACTCAATCGGGGTTTTACAAATTCTAACGAGGGTAGAGAGGTGGCGTAGTGGCTACGAGTATTGCTGGCATCGCCGGTGATTATATTGATTATATTGAACGAGTGCGTGGTTTTGCCGCGCCTACAGTTCGCACTTATAAATACCTGCTCGGCAGGTTTGTAAAATTTAACCCAGATATCTCCTTAGAAGATGTGACGCTGCAGGAAATTGACCTGTGGATCGCAGATTATGGAGAGAACAGGAGTGTCGCCCCGTCGAGCATAAATACCCTGCGTTGCGTGTTGCGCTCGTTTTTTATATATGTAGACAAATACCGCCGCATTCCTATCAGCTTTGATCCCTCACAAATACGCCAGGTGCGAGCACCGAGAGGAAAAATACAGGTCGCTTCAGTCGATGATGTGCAAAAAATAGTACGCACGCTCAAGACACGCCAGGATAAGCTTATGGCACTAGTGACGTTTGCCAGCGGGATGAGGATAGGTGAACTTGTACAGGCCCAGGCCGATGATTTGCGCGGCACAGAGCTAACGGTAAGAGGTAAGGGAGGCAAGGTGCGTTGTATACCGCTGGAACCATCCGTTGCCAAGATGCTGCAAGCCTATTTGCGCGACAACGATATAACGGTTGGCACTATATTCCGGCGCCAAAACTGTAAAAGGCCAGAGCCATACACTGTATCTGGCCTCCGCAAACGCTGGCAACGTCAACTCGAGCCTCATGGGCTATATATGAAGCCCCACAGTTTTCGGCATGGTATCGCTACAACACTCATGCAAAATGGCATGGACATTCGTACATTGCAAACATTCCTCGGCCACAGCCATATTGCCACGACTATGTTGTACACTCAAGTAACGGATAACCACCTGCGCGAGAGCTACGAAAGCTACTTCCCCCAGAAAATGATGCCTGGGATAAAAGATGAGTTCCGTTATTGACATAACCGCTACGCTTGTGGTAGTATTAGGGTAAGTTAATCGCACATTTACTTGTAAACCAATAAGGTTTATCACCAGGAATAAAGCGACCACGTTGTCCGCTTTATGTGACAAAAAGTCCGCTGCCAAAGCGGGCTTTTTGTTTGTTAAAATAAATGCAGAGATGAAAATTCAGATTATTACATTGTTTCCGGAAGCGGTTGAGCCGTATTTGAAAACCAGCATGTTGTGGAAGGCGAGCGACCGCGGCATTGCTGAGTATAGTTTTATAAATCTACGCGAGTTTGGCTTGGGACCGCGCAAGCAGGTCGATGATACACCGTACGGCGGCGGTGACGGCATGCTGCTAATGGTCGAGCCACTCGTAAAAGCGATCGAAGCAGCCAAATCAAAAAGCCCCGGGGCAAAAGTTATATTGCCGACGCCGCGTGGCAAAACCTACAAGCAGTCGGATGCCAAGCGGTTGGCTAAAGCCGAGCAGGATCTGATAATCATTTGTCCGCGCTACGAAGGTTACGACGAACGAATTACCACATATGTTGACGAGCAGTTTTCGATAGGCAATTATGTTTTGACCGGTGGTGAGCTGCCGGCGATGATTATTATTGATTCCATTGTTCGGCTATTGCCCGGCGTGCTTGGTGGTGAAAATTCGACCGAAATCGAATCATTCCAAGACGATGATAAGAATATCGAATTCCCGCAGTATACCCGGCCGGAAAATTTCAACGGTCAAAAGGTGCCCGAAATTTTGCTGACTGGCCACCACGGCGAAATTGCCAAATGGCGGGCAAGCCAGAGCAAAAGCGCTGGCTGATATTATCGCGAGCCAAGGGCAAAAGACGCGGTGAGAAAAATTTTATTGCTAACTATGCTAGCTAAAGCGCTATACTTGAGGCACGCAGCAAAAGCTAAGTTTACTTAGTTTATGCGAGTACCGGGAAGTATATCCGTGGGATATACTATGTATAGTCAAGCTAAGGAGGACTTTCATGAAATTTACCTTTATCAAGCCGGTGTACGCCCACTGTGATTTGCCGTGCGGGGTGTACGACCCGGCGCAGGCCAAGATTGAGGCGCAGAGTGTTAAGGCGATTCAGGAAAAAATGGCCGGTTTTGAGGGTGACGACCGAGTACGGGCGCTGATTATTAAAGAAGAGCGTGCCGAGCTGGTGAAGCATCATTTGATGGTGCTGTGGGCCGATTATTTCAAGCCGGAGCACTTGGAAAAGTATCCGGATCTGCACGATAAATTCTGGCACGCCATTAAGCAAGCCAGCGAATGCAAGCACCACAGCGAGCCGGCCGAGGGCCAAAAATTACTCGATCAAATTGACGAGATTGCCGACATTTTCTGGGCCACCAAAAAGTCGTAAGCGTGACGGGTAATTAGCCGAAGGAGGTTTGCCATGCGCTCAGTTTTGTTCCTTCGAAAAGTCGTGGGTAAAAGCATGAGCCCCAAACTGGAGCCGGGCCAAATTGTCATGGCCACCGGCTGGTTCCGGCGGCTGCACCCGGGCGAGGTAGTCATTGTGCAGCACGAGGGCAAACAAAAGATTAAGCGCATCGAGCGGATTACCGGCGGCAAAATTTTTGTGATTGGCGACAATCTGCGCGCCAGCATCGACAGCCGGCAGTTCGGCTGGCTCGACCGGCGTGCGGTAGTAGCGCGGGTATTGTTTCCGAAGCTGGCGAAATAGCGGCTAGAATTCGACCGGCGTGTGGGCGCCGATAGTTTCGGCCTTCTCGCTCGGCGCTACTTCACCCGGGTGGTCGTGTGAATTGCGCAGCGGTGCCTCGCGCAGGAACAGGGCAACCACAAAGGCGGCGAGGGCAAACGGAATACCGATTAGGAACATATCGTGAAAGGAGCTGGCGAAGGCTTGCAAGATGTCGTGCCGAATGGCTAGCGGTGCATGCTGCAAGCCGGCAGTGCCGTTGGCGCTAATGCTGCTAGCGGACAAATGGCTACTGGCGTTCGCTGGCAACGTTTCGTGCAAGCGGTGCGTCAGCCGCGAAATCAGAATGGTGCCGAACACCGCACCACCGAGCGAGCTCCCAATGCTACGGAAGAACGTCGTGCTGGAAGTAGCCGTGCCGAGCTGTTCGCGGCGGACGGAATTCTGAACCGCCAACGTGGCTACCTGCATGAACGAGCCGAGCCCCATGCCGAGTACAATCATCCAGAGCGATAACTCCCACACGCTGGTAGTTAAGCTGACATGGCTGAACAGCCACATGCCAAGCGCCAGCATGAGTGTGCCGAATATCGGGAAGGCTTTGTATTTGCCGAATTTGGTAATGAGCCGGCCGGAAGTAATCGAGGCACCCAGCATGCCGATAACCAGCGGAATCATGTACAGGCCGGATTTTGTCGGTGAATAGCCGCGCACCACCTGCTGATACTGCGGGATATACAGGATGGCGGCGAACATGGCGATACCGGTTAGCAAACTCAGCAGCACCGACACGGTGAAAATATCGTTCTTGAACAAAGTCATTGGGATGATGGGTTCGCTGGCGTGCCGCTCGCGTATCACAAAGCCGATGCCGAAAACGACGGCGGCTATGCTCAAACCGATAATTTGGGCGCTGGCCCACGGGTAGGTAACGCCGGCCCAGACCGACACCAGCAGCAAACTGACGACCGATACGGTCAGCAGCATGGCCCCGATATAGTCAATTTTGTGTTCCAAGCGGTGCTTAGGCAGGTGCAGCCGGGCGGCGACGGCCGAAAGCGCGATCAAACCAAGTGGCAGATTAATGTAGAAAATGAAGCGCCAGCCGGTAATACCAAAGATAGAGTGGGCATCGGCAAAGAAGCCACCGAGTAGCGGACCAATGACGCTGGCGACAGCGAACACAGCACCGAAGTACCCCTGATATTTACCACGCTGCCGGGGTGGGATAACGTCGCCGACAATGGCCAGTACCAGACTCATTAGTCCACCGCCGCCGATACCCTGCAGGGCGCGGAAGAAGACCAGCTGATCCATGTTCTGGCTCAGTCCACAGAGGGCCGAGCCGACTAGAAACAGCACGATAGATATCTGGAATAATTTTTTGCGACCGAACAAGTCGCCCAGCTTGCCGAAAATCGGCGTGACGATGGCGCTGGTCAAAAGATAGCTGGTGGCCACCCATGAGTATTTGTTGAGGCCGTGCAGGTCGGTGGCGATTTTCGGCAGGGCGGTGCTGACGATAGTCTGGTCGAGCGCCGCCAGCAACATGGCCAGCATCAGCGCGCTCATTACTACCAGGATTTCGGCATGGCTACGTTCCTGCGGTGCTTCGGCTGCCGGGGCGCTGACGCTGGCCGGGGCTGCGGCGGCCGCTGCGGCTTGCCTGATTTTGGGCGCTTTACGGGCGCGGATTTTCATTAAAAGCACTATTTTTCTCCTTTGCTTTGGTTTGTGTCGGTTAGATTGGCCTGGAATTCGTTGATAATTTTTTGCTGGATCTTGAGCCAGGCTTTCAGCTCGGCGGTACTGAAGCTCTGCATAATTGCTTCCATCATTTTTTGCTGGCGATCGCCGATTGACCCCAGTAACTTTACGCCTTTTTTCGATAAGCGCAAGCATTGGATGCGCCTATCGCGGGGGTCGACTTCACGTGTTACAAATCCGTGTGACTCCAGCCCATCGACCAATTGCGATACGGCACCGGCCGTCAGGTATAGCTGCGTTGCTAGTTGTTTGGAACTGACCGGTTGCAGACGGTGGATAGTGAAGAGCAGCTCGAGCTGGGCATGAGAGATCGGGCTTGATTGCAGCGCTGCCTGCATGCGGCCGTGCATAACGTGCTTCATGCTGCGCATGGCCTCACTGAGCTTGGCAATGGTTTCGTCGCGTTCGTTAGACATAGTTTAGTATCTTAATAATATAGAAACTAAACCAAATTGTCAACATACTGCAGCCCATATCATGTGCTTGCATAAATAACAATCAAAGACGAGAAAAGAAAGCTTAATTTTATTGCCCGCTTGTAATAATCCTCACATACAAGGGACGGAAATGAGTCTAAAACTGTATGCACCATAGGGGTGTGCAGCCTGAGCGACGGCATGCTTCAGGGCTAACTTGAGAAGGAGGTGATTATGGCACGAAAGACAGCCATGCGCACACAAACACCGGCACACCAACACACCCAAAACGCTCTCGTTCGCAAAAATCCAATCGCCACGTTTTTAGCCGGCTTTGCCGGCATCGCGCTGGGTATTCCGCTGGCACTGGCGGTGCTGTTACCAATGGTGCATCAGCAGCTGCAGACTGATGTGGCGGCACTGAGCCACAAAGTCGTTGCCATTACGCCTGCGAGCGATACGCTTGCTGCCGACAACGCTTGTGCCTTGCCCAGTACGAGTGGCAATAGCGTAGTAACGCCTGCCCATGCCGCGGTGCAAACAACGAGTGTGCCAGCCGGCGGTCGCGGCGGCGGTATGCCAAGCGGAAATAATGGTAATAGTGGCGGCACACACTTTGTCACTAAGCTGGTGAGTGGTGTCTGGGCCCACAACACCGGCACCAACAGCAACACCGGCGCCGGTTCAACCAACACGGTCAATGCCACCAACACGAACACTACCACCGTACACAACACCACGACTATTACCGCCATCAACGACAACCCGCAAGTTGCCAATTCCGGCGCCGTCACCGCCAGCCAAAACACCGGCACCGGTACCACCAGCAGCGGTACTGCCGAAAACACCAGCGACACATCGTTCATCTTCAAGGTCGATAACAATTAATGAGTGCATTTAAGACAGCGCGCCACAGCCCATGGCTGGGTAGCGAGCACGAAAACTACCTACGGGCGCGGCTTAATGAACAGGCGGGGAGGGCAAACGATGATTATGACCGGCAAGCGATTCATCCAAAAACATAAGAGCAAATGGCTGATTGCGCCCCTGGCGGTTGTGGTGGCTGCCGGCGGTGCGGTCGCCTGGGCTGCCAGCGGCAGCAGCCCGCCGCAGGCAAGCGATATGCCGTTGTCTGGCCAAAAATCAAAGCAGCAACTGCAGCTAACGATTGGCCAGCAAACCAGCCAACAGAAGGTGAGCGCTTCACAATTTAGCGACTCCGCCAGCCCTGGCGACAGCACCGGCGCTGCGAATGCGGCGGTGCAGCAGACCTCGACCACTACCTCGGCCGGTGGTGGCGGCCAAGCTGACGCCAGCGTGACGGTCAACGGCCACGAGGTTGCCCTTCCTCAAAATGGTAGCGTGCATAAAACCATTCAGAGCGGCAGCGGCAGCACCGACCTCGACGTATCCGTCCAGCGCAGCAGCAGTACCGGCAGCAGCGCCAGCTCGTCCATAGACCTGAACGTTTCCAGTAACTCCACCGCTTCGAGCGACGGGCAATAGAAGCTACTATCGATGAAATCTCAAGCGGGCGATCAATACATACATTGCGGATGATCACCTGACCCCGACAGACTCGCGTCACTATTCTGCCGCGGTCGGGTGAACATCCCGAGCAATATCAAACTAAGGCTCAAAACAAGCAAGGAGGCCACATTATGACAAAAAGAATAATGCGAGTAGCAGCCACCGGCGTCGCATCACTCGGTTTGATGGCTGGTTTCGCTGGTCTGGCTGGGGCAAGCCCCGGCGGCAGTAGCAGCTCGGGCACCAATAACACAACTGGTTACAATTCAACCAATCGTGTCACTTCATCTACCACCAACCACACCAGGACAACCAATCACAACAACGTGGGACTGCAGAACATCAATCCACAAATTGCTGCCAGCGGCAATGTCAGTTCCTCACGCAATACGCGCGGCGGCAGTGCCGGCAGCGGTAACGCCAGCAATAGTAGCTCGCTGCACGCGGCGGTAGCCTTTACCAATAGTAGTCCGTCGAGCGGCAGTAGCAGTAGCGCCAGCACCAGCAATACCGGCACCAATAGCACAACTGGCGCCAATTCCACCAATACGGTCAAGTCGACGACGACCAACACTACTACCGTCGACAACCACAACAATGTCGATGTCACGAACGATAACTTCCAGCTGGCCCACTCGGGTAATGTGAGTTCCAGCCAAAACACGGTTGGCGGCAACGCTACCAGTGGCAACGCCACCAACTCAAGCTCCAGCACTTTCACCGTTTCCATTAGTAATTAATAGAAGCGCACGTGCCAAACACATAACATGTTACGTGTTTGGAGTAATCGACGGGAAGATTATTGAGCCGGTCTTCCCGCCGATACCAGAGCAAAAACGGACAGTAACCAAGCTAGATTATTATCAGAAAGGAGCCAGCCGGTATGTCGACAGCAGCACATCGTTACCATATACGCACAGGTGTTAAGCGAGCTGTTTGCGGCCTGGCTGCAGTGCTACTTTTGGGTGCCTTTCCCGGGTCGGCCATAGTGAACGGTGTTGAAGTAAATGCCGATGCGGCGCCAACCCAACAGTGCTCGCCGGTGGCACCGGCACCAACCGGCACCAGCCAGCCAACCGGCTCTGCCGCCGGTACGTATCACTACAATAGCTGCACCGGCCTATGGGAGAACGATCATTATACCTACAACCCGGCGACTCGCCAGTACGCGCCCAAGCCCGGCAGCGAACCGACCTACACGTGTGACACCAGCACCTACACCTGGCAGGTAACGCAATGGAATTACGTTGCGTCGCACAACGACTACGAGTTACAGACCTCGACCATCGCCAATCCGCCGGCTGGCAGTGTTAGCGGTACCTGCCAGGCGCCGGTTACAACGCAAGTCGCACCGGCGACCGCTCCCGCCAGCGGCGACCCGAGCGTAACTGACACCGACACCAGTAGCACTACAGCTACCGATACGAATAACGTCAGTTTGACCACCAACCTCAACTCGACCGCACAAAGCGGCAATGTTACGCTCAGTCAAAACACCAGCGCCGGCAACGCTACCAGTGGCAGTGCCTCGGCCACCGCTCAAATTATTAACACGGTCAACACCAGCTCCAGTCTCAATGGTGGCCAAGTGGTAACTTTTACCAAAAATATTGATGGCGATGTAAATGGTGATTTGATTATCGACCCCAACCAGTTGCAGCCGGCCAATGCCAATGTTAATACCGCCAATAACGTAACACTCAACGCCAAAACCAGCGGCACCATCACCAACAATGTCAATCTCAGCGCCACCAGCGGTGACGTGACGGCCAGCGAGAACACCAAAGTCGGCAATGCTACCAGCGGCAACGCTGCTGCAGTGGCCGATGTCGTCAATATGCTCAACAGTTACATCAGCGCCGGCCAATCATTTATCGGCACCATCAATATTAATGGCAACCTGCATGGCGATATCCTCATGCCGCCAAAGTTTTTGACCAGTCTGGTTGCTAGCGGCGCGCCCCACACGGCTGTCAACTTGAGCGATGTCAGCAACAGCACGCTGACCGCCGCCGACACGACGACAATTACCAACCAAATTAATAGCCAGGCAACGAGCGGTAGCGTGGATCAACGTCAAAATACCAGCGCCGGCAACGCCACCAGCGGCAGTGCCAGCACTAGCGTGGAAATTTATAATCTCACCGGTCACCAGATTGTGGGTGGCAATAGCTTGCTGGTGTTCGTGAATGTGATGGGTACGTGGGTGGGGGTGATTCTCGATGCACCGGCTGGTACGACTTCGGCACTGCTGGGCGGTAACATTACTGCCAATACGGCCAACAATCAGGCGGTAACGGCCACGACCGACAACGCCATTACCAATAATATTTCGGTAGCGGCCAGCAGCGGCGATGTCAGCTCTACGCGTAACACTCTGGCCGGCAACGCCACCAGCGGCAACGCTTCGACCGATGTCAACTTGGCTAACTTCAGCAACGATTCGCTGGATCTGTCGGGCTGGTTTGGCATTCTGTTCATCAACGTCTTTGGCAGTTGGTACGGCAATTTTGGTGTGGCACCCGTACCGGCGGCCGGTGATTACCATGGCGGTAGCCCCGCCGGGCATGCTACTCCAACCAAGCCGGCACCCGTCTTCCGGTTTGTGCCGCAAGCGGCCGCGGCTGGCAATAGCGGAGTCTCGCCGGCCGCCGTGAAGGGCGGCAGTCAGCCCGCCGGTGCCAATTTAGGGCAGCATGTCTTGGCGGCACGGACCATCAAAAGCACCGGTGGTACGTTACCAGCCACCGGTATTGTGTCGGATGCTCCCGGCGGTCATCACATTGCGTGGGGGATTGTGAGCGGCGCACTGGTGCTGGCGGCCGGACTGTTCCTGGCGAGCCGCAAGGCTACCAGCCGTTAGAAAATCCTTTACTGACGGGCTGAACTATCGGTTGAGGACATCGAAGTGTGATGCAGCCACTTGACCAGGCTGTCGAGTTGGAATTGAAACGTCTGCTGCGCACTGCTGCCCGCATGGTTACTTTTACTTTTCGACTGCTGATCGGTATCGCTCGCGGAGGAGCTGGCATTACCGGTGGTTGGGGCGCTGGCTTTAGTTTGTGATTGCTCGGGCGCCAGTTCGAGCTTCGGTATCGACTTGAACGATGGTTGCTGCAGAGTTCCATTGGCCGAATGGGCTGGTTCGACCTCTTGTTTGTTGGCGGGACTGATGCCGTTCGGCTCGCCCGGGTTACTCGCGAATAGAGCATGATAATAAAAACCGGCCGTCAGCAGGCTGGCGACCAGAGGGATGGCGATAACCCAGATGCGACTTTGCTGCAATATGCCGGCGGATAGATGCGCGCCAGTACTGCGTTTTGTTGTCACCTCATGTATACTATGCACCCTTTTATTATACGCCGGTGACAGAGCAGGCTGTGAAAAAGCTTACAGACGGCACATGCTTATATATAATGAGCACTGTATGGCAGCTACCGCTCGCTCGCATACCCATCGGCCCAGTTGGAAAAAACTGGCGCTGCTGGCGCTGGCGGTGGTGGCGGTGTACGGCATTGTCCCGCAGCTGGGCGGGCTGAAAAGCGCCTGGCCGATTGTGCGGCAGGCTCGGCCCGGCTGGGTGCTGCTGACAATTGGCGTCTTTGCGCTGACGTATCTGGCGGCGGCGGCGCTGTATGGCGTATTGGCAATGCGGCGGCTGCACTATGGCCGCACGCTGCTGGTTCAGGTGGCGGGCATGTTTGCGAATCGTTTGCTGCCAGCCGGCGTTGGCGCCATCGGCATTAATTATTTATATTTGCGCCGCGAGCGGCACACCCAGGTTGAGGCTGGTGCGGTGGTGGCCGCCAATAATACGCTGGGTTTTCTCGGTCATGTCAGCTTGTTGATAGTGCTGATTGTCACCAGCGGCAGTGCGTTGGCAGGGCAATTGCGCTGGTCACTGCCGCGGCCGAACGCCTGGTGGTTGGCCGTCGGGATAATAATTGTACTTGTCCTGTTGGCGGCGCTGGTGCTGCTCCGACGCCAGGCACATAATGCCCTGAAACACATCGGCCAGGTGCTGCTGGTATACCAGCGCCGGCCCGGCCGTTTGCTAGCTGCCTATCTGTTGTCGATGCTGCTGACGCTGCTCTATGCCGGCACGCTGTACGCGGCGATGCGGGCGCTCGGGCTTGGGCAATTGTCGCTGCTGGAAGTCTTTATCGGCTTCAGCATTGGCGTAATTGGCGCTACCGTGACGCCGACGCCGGGCGGGCTGGGCGGCGCCGAAGCCGGACTGGCTGCCGGACTCTTGCTGTATGGCCGGCTGAGTGCAGCCGAGGTGCTGGCGGCAGTGCTGCTGTACCGGCTCGTTACCTACTGGTTGGCACTGGTGGCTGGCGGAGTGGCATTTGTGGCGGTCGAGCGCCGCCGGCTCCTTTAGTTGTCTGATGCACATGGCTTGCCAGAATCACCAACTAGCGCTATGCTGGTAAAGCTTTGCGAAAACAAACACTCATGCGATTCGTACCTTTAGCCAAATTATTCCAAGCCCTGCTGTTAGCCTGCCTGCTGGCTGGCTCGACCGCCACGGTCGCGTTTGCGGCGGGTGCACACTAGTCTACGCCGGTATAATCGACGCCTTCGTCCTTGCCGAGTTCTTTGAGTTTGTCGCCGAGTTCGCCTGTCGGCAGCGTGTCCATCTCGATGTCGTGCTTGCGCGCCATGACGAAACCCTGCGCGGTGGTGGCAAATTTCAGGGCGTCTTTGCGCCAGAAGGGGCCGAACTTTAGCACGCCCTCTTCGTTCAGGACTTTTTTATCGATTTTGATGTGACCAATCAAAATGCCCACTTCGGCAGTGACATTATTCACATCATCCATCGGCAGGCTGGCGATACCTTTCGAGCCGATGAGCTCCTTTTTGGAGACCGACAGCTTGGTGCGATCGAGCGTAATTGTCAGCGGCAGCAGTTGCAGCGCTGTCGAGACTTCGGCAATAACATCTTCTGAATGCTGGATGGCGGTGTCGAGCTGCTGCCGGGTTTCGGCCCGTTGTTTGGCCTGCTCGGCAGCGATTTTGTCGGGTGATTCGGTGGTAATGACGGCGCGTGTTCGTTGCTCCATAGTATCTCCCGTGGGTTAGTTGCGCTTATATAGTGCCACAACCGGGGTGCGGTGAAAGTGGCTATTTTTACAGCCGCAACGGGCTGCCAGTAGCCAAAGTGCCGCGGCTGCAGTACAATCATGCTTATGGACGAAAATAATACAAACGCAGAATTTGGTTCCTGGTCAAAAATTGTCATCGTCGAGGATAACGTAGCGCTGGCCGATATTTATAAAACCCGCATGGAGATACTCGGCTACAACTGCTCCGTTGCCAACGAAGGCAATGAAGCGCTGGCGCTGATTGAGCGCGAAAAGCCCAGCTTGGTGCTCCTCGACCTCATGGTGCCGGGCGTGGCCGGTGACGAAATATTGAAGCGCATGCGCGCAAGCGAGTGGGGCAAAAATATCAAAGTGCTGATTATTTCCAACCTCAACGAAGCCGACGCACCGGCCGGCCTGCGCGCCCAAGGCATCGAAGGCTATGCCGTGAAGGCCAATTTATCGAACGACCAGCTCGATCAGCTCGTCGACCACATCTTAAAACCCGAAGGCCAGACCGAAAGTGTCGACCTCGACGGTCCGTCGGGTCAACCGGCTGCATAATCGGTAACACTTAATTCAAGTATCGCCACTATATTCTGTCGGCAGAACGCGTCAGGGTATTGTATTAATTATAAAATTAGTCTATAATACAACCTACTTACCAATAACAACACGTAAAGAAGAGAGAGCAATTATTACTACTTTTGAACGTGCCGTGGTGCCCGCGGCCACGCCTGACTACGAGTGTGCCCCAGCAGCACCAGAAGATCTGTTAACGTCGACTGAACAGCGGCATTTAGCGCTGGTTGCCGATGGCTTGACCGCCCGGGAAGCAGCCAAGCAGGTATACGTCACCGAAGCCACTGTGCGTACCCACCGCCGCAACATTTTAATGAAGCTCGAAGCCAACAACTTCCCGCACGCTGTCGCCATCGGTTTCATGACCGGCATCCTCCCACCGCTCGAACAGCCCTAGCCGAGTAGTGTCGGTAATTTAGGACTGTTTGAGCGGGTGCCTCAGGCGTCGCGTTTGAGGACGAGCCAATAGGTGGCACCGATGGCAATGGCGGTCAAAGCGAGGTACATGCCGGCTTCAATGCGCTGAAAATCCCAGTAGCGGTACGACGGCTGGTACTTGGCGGTCTGGTGGTAGCCGGCATTGTTCAGACAGGCGTCAATCGGGTCGCCAGGCCCGGCTTTGACAGCCACACCCTTGCCGGTAGTGCCGACTCGAGATGCTTGTATGATCTTTTGACACTGCGGCGGCATATTTTCGAGGTTGAATGAATTGAAGGCTTTGCCGTTTTTGTCGACAATATTTCTTTCGATTACCCACGCACCCGTGGGAATTTTTGAGTCAAGAATGCCGGGACCCATTGGTGCTGTGACGGTAATCGGTGCTGCGTAATGTGGCCGTACGAAATTCGGTACGGCGATGAGGGCGACCGCAATGAACAAGCCGAACACCACGCCGACGGCGACCATCGTCTTTCTGAACCATGCTCCGAACGCAATGCCGAATGCGACAGCGAACAAGCCATAAGCGACCGGGACAATGCCTTGGCTATCGAATGATGCTTCACTGGCAAAACGGTCCATATTCAAGATATTCGGCGTTTTTGCCCACCAGGTCGTAAGGGTCGCGAAAGCTCCCATAAACACAGCGGTAGCTACCAGGATCCAAGCCAATTTGGTGGTCAGCCACTTGCGCCGAGATACGCCCTGGGTCCAAGCTAGTTTATTCGTGCCTTCTCCGTATTCGTTGGCCAAAAGCGGTGCCCCCCAGAATATTCCGAATAGTAAGGGCAATAACACGATTGCCGCTGGCACAAAGTGCAGTAGCATTTGATCGGTACTGGTCTGGAATAAGCTACTCGACAAATCGCTGCAGTTCGGTGTTGCCGGGTTTTGCTTACAACTTGCAAGGGTCTGTTGGTAAGTGTGCCAGAAATGGTTGCCAGTAGGGACAATCAGGGCCGCAAAGGCGATTAAAAGTATGCCTACGATCAAAAACTGTTTGCGATGTTGCCGGAAAACAAACCAGTTCATCGTGCGTCTCCTTCCTGGGCCTGGCCCATATATGCCAGGATGATTTCCTCTATGTTCGGTTCGTGCTGCTGCCAGCCGTTCGGCACCTTAGCGCTTTTGGATAGGCGCACCAGTAGAGTAGATTGTTTGGCGGTGTGGGTTTCGTGGATGATTTGCACACTCTCTGCTAGATCTTTACTCTCAGCGCGCGGGCCCACGAGCAGCTTGTGCTCATGCAGTACGGTCTCAATGTCATCGCACAGCTGCGTCTGGCCGCTGGCCAGCACAATCACATGGTCGCTCACTCGTTCGAGATCGGCTAGTAGGTGAGATGACATAACGACCGTCAGGCCGCCGTCAGCAACGGCTTGGGCGAGAGAACTCAGAAAATCATGCCGGGCGAGCGGGTCGAGTGCCGCCACCGGCTCGTCGAGCAGTAAGAGTTTGGGTTTCTTGGCCAGCGCCAGCGCCAGGGCGACTTGGGCGCGCATGCCACCGCTCAGCTTGCCGACGGGACGATCGAGCGGGATCTTGAGCTCTTTGAGACGTTCTGTCATGTGCTGTTCGTCAAAGCGTTTGTTGAGATGCTGACCCATTGTGATGTGCTCGGCGGCGTTCAGATTTTTATATAACGGAATTTCCTGTGCCAGGTAGCCGATGTCGCTTAAGAAATCTTCGTGTTGCACTGGCGCCCTTTTCAGCACACTACTTTCGCCGGTGCTGGCTTTGCTGAGGCCCACTAGAATTTTCAGCAAGGTAGATTTGCCCGCGCCATTCGGCCCCACCAGTGCCGACACGCTGCCTTCCGGTACGGATATGTCGCAGTTCTCCAGCGCCCAGAACGACCCGTAGCGCTTGCCGAGTCCCTTCGTTTGTATTGCTGCTGCCCCCATTGGTACCCTCCTTATTTCTTATGTAACGTGATTCTTAACAGTGCTTCGATGGCTTCGTCGTCCAGCCCTACCTTACGGGCTTTCGCAACCCAGCCGGCCAGTTCATTGCTTAAGCGCTCTTGCACTGCGGGCGATGGCCCGGCCGGCCGGTGCTTTACGAATGTGCCACTGCCGGTCCGGCCCTCGGTAATCCCGAGTATCTCGAGCTCGCGGTACGCTTTGGCGACCGTGTTCGGGTTGATAGCTATGTGCGCCACCACTTCCTTCACGGTTGGCAACTGATCGCCGGGCTGCAATATCCCGACCTGCAGCGCCTGCTTTACCTGCTGCACGATCTGCAAGTAGGGCGGTACGCCGCTGTGCGTGTTAAGGCGGAACTGAATCATAATATCACTATTATACTAGTATCCTAGTAAAATTATAAATACAGATTTTGTAGTGTCAAACAAAAAATAAAAAAGACTTCCACAGAAGCCTCTGGTGATGCGTATGGCTGACCGAGTATTTTATATCAGGCTAGAACTTTATTTCTGCAAGTAGGTGAGTTCAGTATGCATAGTCAATATCTGCTAAAGATAGTCATTATCAAGTAGTATATCTGCGTTTTTATCAGGCCGTAGCTTGTTAAAGCTATCTTTTTCTCGGGGACCCCATACGCTATCCCACAATTCATCATGGTCAACACCGTACTCTTCGTTATCGCGCTTTTTACCTCTTGCGTTAGCAATATCTTGCGGCACATTTACCCAAACAGTAACATCGAAATAGGGTCTAAACTTATCTTGAATAAGCCATAAAGAACCTTCAATAATGATGTATTTATTCGTAGGCACTTCCTCGAATACTGGTTGATTACTGTTCCAATCATAAATTCGTGATGTAAGTTTATCGGCCGTCTTAGCTACTTTTATAACTTGTGCTTCAAGCTCTTTCCAATTTAGATGGTAACCCTCGAGTGCTCCATTCTCGTCGGAATCGATGAAGTCATCTGTATGAATTAGAGTCGCGTGTCCTAGTAAAGCTGAGAGCTTCTCGCTTGTGGTTGATTTGCCAGCGCCACCGAATCCAGAAATAGCTACCACAAAACGTTCGCAACCTTCTGCTTTTAACTCAATATAGCTAGCTAATTCTTCAGTATTCTTCATGCAAAGTTATCCGAGTGGTTTAGTGTTAACAATATGATAGCAAAAGTGAAGCCTTCCGAGGGGTTTTAGCCCTACCGCTGCACGTACTCTAGGTTTTATAGCAGATACAAAATGAAATGGCTGGGGACGCAGAGATTCAAATGCATTTTTCCTGGCTGAGTATCATAGACAGCATTAGAACCAAATTAATTAATGAAGAATTTGAGAGTTTAGACTAACTATTGTTCTTAGGTTAGCTTCGTCGGTTTCTTTAGAGATTCGCTCATAGACATACTCCGCCAAAAGAGGGAGCAGATCGCTTAATAGCATTTGGTGAAAGAACGTAACCATTTGAATTTTCTTATCTTCCATGTCTAAGGGTGGAAGTATTGCTACGGCCTTATGGGGATGATATTTGTCCCATTCACCAGTAACTGCCGGCGACCAATTATTAGCGGAGTTAAGGCTTACATTAGTGTCTAATCCTTGAAATTTATCGTAACTGTGGAATGAATTTGCTTGACCAACATGAGCAATTGGGTTTCTCCCGGACTTCCAGAATAATTTACTAACTTCTTTACTCCAACCCCAGGCATGAAGTAAGGTATCTTCGACATGAAATGGATGCACCCAGTCAGTACGTTGATCAAAGGCCACAAGCCATTCTATATACGCAAATGTACTTGCCCATAGAGATGCTTCACGTAACGGATAATATTCCAGTGTTGCGTTTAGCTCGCCCGTTAATAATTCTATATATTTGCGCCAATAACTCGCCTTGTTATCTATAGCTTTAGACTGACTACTCGCAACTTCATCCACATTCATACAATTAAGTATAAATCTTTAAAGAAGTTTTCCGTCTGAACCGATTAGTTAAAAGTCGTAATGGCTGGGGGTGAGGGATTCGAGTGCTCGCTTCCTGGCTGGGGACGCAGGGATTCGACCTTGGCTAAAGCCAACCCTTCGGGCCCTGGGCGGCCCGAGTCCACTGGACTCGGTCGTTCGAATCCCTATCGCCCGAGAAAAGAAAAAGCGCCCATCTGCCGCTGGCAAATGAACGCTCTTTCTTTGGCTGGGGATGAGGGATTCGAACCCCCGATCCTGGGACCAGAACCCAGTGCCTTACCGCTTGGCCAATCCCCAATAATTGTTGCTGCAACAGGGGAGATTGTAGCAAAAGTTTTGGCAAAAGACCAGCCCCGTGCTAAGCTTGAGTGGCTTAACAATTTAAAAATATACAGAGTGCAGCGAGAGATCTAGCTCGTCGACCTGCCAGCAACCTGCCGCTTATGCGGTGTTGGTGCTCCATCTAGCCGCCTTTAAGCGGGAAGATATTGCCAGACGAATCGCCTTCAGCACATTTTGGGCGAAAATCTGCGTTCCGATGCTCACCGTACCTTTTGTACGGCTCCGCTCCGGTACTCGACTTTCACTCCAAACTGCACTAAATCCGAATCGCCTGGTCGAGCCATTCGATTTTACGATATCCTTTCAGCTTGATGGGCAGAAAGGATATTTTTATAGTGGAGGCACGGAGATAATATCGAGCTTGCTCGTTATTATCGAGTACCGAACACTATATTAGGGTAGCTAATATGTCAAAAAATGTAACGCACTTTGCGAGTGAGAGCGTGTGCGCCGGGCACCCCGACAAGGTGGCCGATGCGATTTCTGATGCCATTGTCGACGCCGTGCTCGAGCAAGATCCGAATGGCCGGACGGCGGTCGAAACGTTAGTCGCACACGACCGGATTGTGCTGGCGGGTGAAATTAACACCACCGCCACAATCGATGCCGAAAAGATCGCTCGTGGGCAAATAAAAAAATTGGGCTATACCGAACCGGCGTGGGGCTTTAGCGACCAGTCGCCGATTGAAAATTACTTGCACCAGCAATCGCCGGAAATTTCGGTGGGCGTGGATGATTTTGGTGCCGGCGACCAAGGCTTGATGTTTGGCTACGCCAGCAATGAAACGCCGGAGTATTTGCCCTTGCCGATTACGCTGGCGCATGCGCTGACCAGAGCAATTGATGGGGCTCGCGAGGACAAGACGCTGCCGCATTTGCGGCCGGACGGCAAAGCCCAAGTGGTGGTGCGCTATGAAGACGGCAAACCGGCGGGCGTCGAACACGTGACGATTGCGGTGCCGCACGACGAGAAGATTAGCCTGGAACGGGTGCGGGCCGATATTTACCGGGAAATCATTACGCCGGTACTCAAAAAATATGGCTACCAGATTGCCGAAAAAGACATCGTAGTGAATGGCACGGGCGTGTGGTATACGCCCGGGCCGAGCAGCGACAGCGGTCTGACCGGTCGCAAGATTGTGGTGGATGGCTACGGCGGCTACGCCCGGGTCGGCGGCGGGGCGTTTAGCGGCAAAGACCCGAGCAAGGTCGACCGCAGCGGCGCTTACGCTGCCCGCTACATTGCCAAAAACATCGTGGCGGCCGGCCTGGCCGACAAAGCCGAAGTGGCGCTGGCCTATTACATCGGCGCCAAAGAGCCGGTGAATTTTACGATTGATACATTCGGCACCGGCAAAAAATCTGATGCCAAAATCCTGGAATTTGCTCGCGGCCTGCTGGTGCCGTCGGTCAAAAACATCATCGAGCAACTAGACCTCAAGCGACCCATTTACCTGCAAACCGCCGCCTACGGCCACTTCGGCAAGCCAAACCTGCCGTGGGAGCAAATCAAGACGCCGTAAACTCAAGTACTTCAAGTAAAAATTACGGACAGACAGCAGGGATTCAGTCGATGTCGCGGCGACGGAAGGCGGCAATGGCTATACACAAAAGAGCCAGGCTGACCACAAGCATGCCGAGCGCCTCGTAGCCGGTAATATTGCCACTGCGCAACATGTCGGCCGGGTGATAGTAGTGGAACGGCAACACCCGCGCCGGCCAGCTGAGCCAAGTGACTGTTTTGTCGAGCGAGCTGAAAATGTAGCCGGCCAAAGCCAGGAGGGTGGAAATGCCGATGGCGGCACCACGGCCAAACCGGCCCATGGCTGTCAGCGCGAAGGCCAGTGCGCCAAACAGCAGTGCAAAATCCACACACATAATGGTGGTGTAAAATACGCCAAGTATTTTGACGCCCGGGAAACCAATCAAGTGACACAGTATCGCGCCCAAAACAGCGGTAATTAGGCCAACGATTAACAATATAATGAAGCCGGCGGTAGCTTTGCCGAGCAATAGCCGACTGCGTGAGATTGGCCGGGCTAGGAGCAATTCCAGGGTTTTGTTTCGCTCTTCGCGGGCCAGCAGCGAGCTGCCGAGTCCAATGGCTAGAAAGCTAAACAGCAGGGGCATAATCAGGTAATAGCACTGCGAACTCAGATAGCCGACCGGCGACAGAAAATCGCTCGTATCGGTAAATAGTTCGCGCGCCGACGCCGGAATATTCTGCAACGATTTATCGAGCTGGGCAGATGAATCGCGGAAAGAAGGATAGATTGCAAAAAGCAGCACAATGAAGGCGCCAATGCCGATTATCCACCACAGCGTTGACCATTTGCGGGCTTTTAATTCGGTGCCGAGAATGCCCATTATTTGCCAACCCCCTGATACAAATGCATGAATTCTTCCTCCAAATTGACTTCCTGCTGTTCCAGTCTCGTGACGTGGTGCTGGGCGAGCAGACGGAAAAGCGGTGTCAGCTCACCCTCCAGCGAAATTGTCAGATGATGCTCGTCGTGGGCGATGACATGGGCATGCGGCAGGCGCTGCAACTCGCCCAGCGGCGCGGTATCGGCAAATGTCAAAATAAATGTGTGGGCGGCCTTAGATGCCAAGTCCGCCAAGGTTTGCTCGGCTACTAATTTGCCGCTGCGTATAAAGCCGATGCGATCGCACATGCGCTGGACTTCGGCGAAGTTGTGGCTGCTGACAAATACGCTGGCGCCACGCTCCTTCGACTCATGAATCAGCTGGAAAAATTCCTCCTGCATCAGCGGGTCGAGGCCGGAAGTCGGCTCATCCAAAATCAAAACGTCCGGCTGATGCATGACGGCCTGGATGAGGCCGAATTTCTGCCGGTTACCCTTCGACAGTTCGCCGAGCGGCTTATCGGGTTCGGCGGCAAAGCGCTTCACCAGTTCTGTCACGTAGCCCTTTTGCTTAAGCGGTTGCAAGTCGGCCATATAACGCAAAAATTCGCGGCCGGTCAGCTTGTTGTACAGCGCGACTTCGCCGGCCAGATAGCCGACGTGGCGTTTGACCGCCACCGAATCTTTGACGATGTCCAGCCCGCAAATCATCGCATTGCCGCCGCTCGGCTGAATGAAATTCAGTAGCGTGCGGATGGTGGTGGATTTGCCGGCCCCATTGGCGCCGAGAAAGCCGTACACCTCGCCGGCTTCAACATGCAGCGACACGTCGCGCAGCGAAAATTCTTTGGCACCGGAGTAGCGCTTACTAAGCTTGTGGAGCTCTATTTGTTTTGACATATTAAATTAAGTATAAGCGTATAATCAAAATTATGACAACCATCAAGCTCAAGCGAGTATATGAAATACCGGCGGCCGGCGATGGCTTTCGTGTGTTGGTCGATCGGCTGTGGCCACGCGGCATCAGCAAGGAGAAAGCCGGACTTGATGTGTGGCTGAAAGAAGCCGGTCCTTCCGATGAGCTGCGCAAGTGGTTTGGCCACGATCCCGCCAAATTCGATGAGTTTCGACGACGCTATAAAAATGAGCTAGCCAGTAACCCGGCACTGGCTGAGCTAAAAACTATTACCGCTCAGCACCAGACGGTGACGCTGCTGTACGGCGCTAAGGACCCGCAACACAACCAAGCGGTGGTGTTGGCTGAGCTGCTGTAGTAACTAGTATTAATGCAAGATATTGATGGCGCGGGCCAGCACCAATACTACCGTGATAACCGCCACCAGCGATTGTAACAACATGAGAAATTTGGCGCGGTGCGTCAGCGGCTGGGTGTCGGCCGAGGCAAAATTTGTGACGTTGGTCGAAGCGAGATAAATGTAATCGGCAAAGCCGGGCAGCCAATTGTCGCCGGCGTAAGTGCGGTGAATCATCTGAGGGAACAGAAAGTCACGCTTTACCTGCCCGGTCGTGCGCCGGTCCGGGCCGTTGCCATCGAGTTCCCAATACCACAGCGCAAACATCAAAATATTCGTAACGTATATCACCAGCCCGTTCGCCAGCAGGCCGCGGCCGCTAATGGTAGATTGGCCGAACAGCAGGGCGTTTAGAAGCAGCACCAGTGACAGAATGTTGAAAGCGGCGATAACGGCAATGAGCACTATGGCCAAGTTTCGGCGGCTGCGCGTGACGTTTTGGTAACCTTCGGTTGTGACGATAATAAGGCCAAGCAGCAGGACGATTTCCACTACCACCAGCCACAGCTTGCTGAAAGGCAGGAACTCGCGGCTGGTCAGCAGCTGCAGGACGATGACGCTGACTACGCCGAGCTGCATTTGCCACAGCGGGTCATGGGTTTTACGAAAAACTTTGCGAACGTGGTGGTTCAGGCGGGCGGCGTGCGCGGTTTCGCTCATACCGCAATTATAGCAAACGGATTTACGGCTGCAGGTCGTACACGCGGGCGTACAGATAGGTGAGTGAATCGGCGTCGTCGATGTCCGCCGGTTTGATTTTTGTTAAACCTTGCTCCGCAGCAGGCGGGTTGGCGTAGGCGCGGTACAGCAGCAGATAATCTTTAAATTGGTCGATTGATTGGCCATTCAAGCTTGCCAGGTTTTGCTTAACCCGGCTTTTGTCGGCCGCCACGTTGCTCTGGCCAGGGCTCATCGGAATCAGCTGGATGCCGAGCGGGGCGGCCGGTTTGCTGCTAAAAAACGTGGCGTAATCGAGCTTGCCACCCCAGACAATGCCGATAGTTTTGTGCTGATACTGTTTGAACGGCGGCGTCTGCATATCGGGATTCAGCCAATAGGCGAGCGCGGCGTTGACCTCGTTTTGGTAGAGCCATTGGCCGAGGTCGGCCAGTTTTTGGTTATGAATAGTTTGCGCCCATAAATAAATTGCGTACCAGGCATCCACTGCTTCGCCCGACGATTCCTGATTGTTGCCGTCGGTAAACAAGCCGAAACCATCGGCCCAACTATGCCCCGTATAGGCGTCGAAATTCCGCAATTTTGGAAAATATTGTGACGCCATTGGGCTGGCAATGTCTTTCACCAGCACGTTTATCATTGCTTGATGCTCGTGCGCAAAATCGGTGTCGTAGCGGCCGAGCACCGCCGCGGCGTAAATAAAATAGCCGTACTGGAAGTGATGGTCGTTGAATTTTTCATTGCCAAATGACGGCGTTACGCCGACCACCCCCCGGATAGCCGGGTCGTAATAAAAGTATTTGTTGGGCCGCGACTTATAGCCATTCGGGTCGAGCCATTGACCCAGCTCTGCCGCCAGTTTTTGCTGAATATTGCTGGCCAAGCTCGGCATGTTAAGCTCATGCGACAGCTCCAGCAAGTTGGCCGCCCGGTACAGCTGCTTGCCGGCGAAGTATGGATCGGTTTTGGTAAATTTCAAGTTACCGGCGTCGGCCTGCAGCAGTGATTTAAGTTTGGCGGCTTGCGCGCTGCTGAGCTGTCGGGTAATGATTTTGTCATCCGACACTGCACCGTTTAATCGGTATGAAAACGTGTTGCCAATGACGAATTTCTGCTGGCCGAGTAACGTTGGTAGGGTGTCGATGGCTTGCACGTTAGGCATGTGTTCATATTGGTGCGGCAGTAGCCCAAAAACGGTCGGCTGGCTGTTGCTGGTTGCCAACTTGAAGGTAGTGGTTGATTGCGTACCGCTGACTTTGTACGTCGTGCTGGCGGACTGAATTTGATTAGCTGCAAACTTAAAAAACGTGCCGTCACTGCTACTGCCAGCCAGAGCGATGAGTGTGAAGCGCCCGGCGTCGAGGCTGAGTTGGCTGCCGTGCAGCTGCGCATGCGCGCCGGCTGGCAACCACAGGCCATAGCGCTGACTTTTGACGATTAATATATAGCCGTGGTTGCCGCGCGGCTGAACGTTGCCGGTTGTGGTCAGGCTGGCGTGGTGATTCTTGAGCGTAAAAAATATATATGGTGAGCCGTGCGTCAGGCGCGAGCTGGCAATGGTTTGGCCGCCCTTTTGATAGTCAATTACTACCGACATGTCGTTGTGCGGGCCGACGTCGGCACTGTCGGCGCCGACATCAACTTTCAGGTCGGCGCCGTGCTCGGCAAAGACCGTGTTGGGCGTAGATGAGACGGCCGGCACCGAGAGGCTGGCGCCGGTTTTGGTAGTTTGCAGACTCCACGGATAGGCGTAGACCGGGTCGGACGGCTCGGCAAAGGCCAGGCTGCTATACCAGCTATCGGTCGGTGCCGGCTGGTCAGGATTGGCCAGGTGAAGGGCGGGGTGCGGCGCGCTTTTGTGCAGCATGGTGCTAATGACATTGGCCGAACTGGGCAGAATGGTGCCGGCCGGTGGCTGCGGCATGCCGGCATGAAACAGGCCGAAATACACCGCTGCTGCGATTGCTGCCGCGACCCCGATAGCAGGCAGAACGACTTTGGGCTGCCGCCAAACTCGCTGCGCCAATTACAAGTAACCCTTCAGTGTTTGAAAGATGCTGGTCCAAAAATTCCCTTTGGTGATTTGCAGCGTGGCTGTCACCGGCGTGCCGTTGGCGGCCTTGAGCGAGCTATAATCGACGTGCGTTAGCCTGGCGGTGATTTCGGCGATGGATTGGCCATTCTTTTGCTGGACGGTGACATCGCCGAGCGGTTCGGTAATCTGCCGGCCGTCGGGCAGGGTGGTGACGAGTCGGCTCTGGCTGCCAATCTGCGCGAATTGCTGCGGGCTGAGCTGAAAGTCCGCTAGCACTTGCAGCATCTTGCTGTTGACCAGCGTCGCCACGGTGCTGTTGGCCTGTACGAACGACCCTTGCGGCTCGGCGATGGATTTGACGACGCCGGGCTGGCTGGCCTCGAGGATAATTTCGTGGTCGCTCGTTAGCGGGTACAGGACGTCTTTGGGTGTAATTGAGCCGTTGTTGAGCTGCTGCACCAAATCGCTACTCTTTATATAGAACAATTTTTGTCCGGCCTGCACGCGGTCGCCCTCTTGCACAAATTGCTTGGCCACCCGCCCGCTATAGGTAATGCCGACAGTGTACGTCGGCGCCTCGATGTGCGCCTGGCGAGCGCCAACGACCACTTGGCTGTAGCTAAAGTAGCCGTACAAAATCAAGCAAATAATTGCCAAAATAACGAGCCCAATAATGAGTTTTACTTTCGCGCTCCGCGTCATAGTCTACCTCCCTGCCTTCACTATAATTTGCTGCCGGTGCCGCGCGCGGGCCTTGTTCTGCCGGCGCTGGTCGCGTTTGTGCTGCCGATTGGCATGCTTCAGTTGGCGCTGCTCGCGCATGGCCAGCAGGATGAACCCGCCAAACACGAACGTATTCAGAAAATTCCAGAATAGTGTGAGGGAAATATTGTGCTGGGCAATAATTTTGACGACGCCGACGTAATCGGTAAAACAGAGGAATAAGAATATTAGCAGCTGCGGCAGAATGTAATTGTACGGGCTGTCGAATTTGGTGGCGCCGGTTGCCTGCCAGGCTTTATCCTTCAGCCAGAAGCCGTGCCACAGGGCCTTGAAATATATTGGAAATGACGCCGTTGCCAGCAAAATTGTCTCGAGCCGAAAGCGACCCATGGCGTGCGATGCCACGACAATCTGCATGGCATAAAATGACAGGTAGTAAAATGCCCAAGCACCGAACGCGATACTGAGATTGATGGGCACTAAGCCGAAAAATATTTGCAGCGGCGGCAGTAGCATCAGCAGGGCGGCGGCGACACCTTGCAGGTAAAACGTGGCGGTTTCGAGGTAAAGGATGCGTTGCCACAAACTCAAGCCACGTTTGAACAGGGGATTGCCGTGGAACAAAATTTCCATGCTGCCGGTGGCCCAGCGCAGCTGCTGTTTGGAGTATGCCTTGATATTTTCCGGTGCGTCGCCGACTGCCAGTGTGTCGCTCAGATAAATCGATTTGTAGCCGCGCTCGTGGAGTTTCAGCGAAGTCCAAATGTCTTCCGATTTGGATTGCTCGTAGATGCCGCCGATTTGTTCGATGGCTGCCCGGCGAAATACTACGTTGGTGCCGACGCAGAAGGCCGAATTGAAGCGATTTTTGCCCGGCTGGATGAGTTTATAAAACACTTGCTGCTGGTAGCCGGCGCCGCGTGACACGGCGCTACCGAGGTTGCCGTAGGTCTGCGGTGCTTGCACGAACGCCAGGTGCGGATCGGCAAAGAAGGGTAGCGTTTGGTAGAGGAACAACTCGCTGGGCGTAAAATCGGCATCGAAAATGACAAAAAAGTCGCCGTCGGTGCGCTCGAGCGCCCGGTTGATGTTGCCGGCCTTGGCCCCCCGACTGTCATCCCGCCGCAAATACTTTACGCCGAGTTGCTGGGCGAGCCGGCGCACATCGTCGCTTTTGCCATCGTCCAAAATGTACGTTTCGTGCAAGCCGGTCATGTCGCGGGCGGCGATGGCAGTGCGCCGGATGACGCCCAGCGGCTCGCCGTAAACGGTGATATAAACATCCACTTTCACGCGCCGCTGATCGATATAAAACGGGCGCGGATTGGCGACACTAATCGGCCGCGCCGCATCGTCATGCAGTGCGGTAATGCCGCTGCGGCCGGTCGGCGAAAACAAGCGTTCCTGCGTGTAATAATAGTGATAATCCCGCGGATTATACCCACCCGACACAATCGTCCACAGCGTGATAATTGCCTGAACCATAATAAAACTTTCGGCAATCAGCACCAGCAACCAGGGCACGGTGTCGCCGCCGTTGGCTGGATTGAACAAAAACTGCGCATACAAATAAATGCCCAGCAGCGCCAGCAATACCAGCACCAGCTGCGTGGAGGTGTGCAAGTACGACTGGCCGTCGCGGTGGCCGGAATTGCTGCGCTGCGTGAGTTCTAGTTCTGTCATGTCGCCCGCCTTCCATTTGCCGGATGGCTGCGCGCCCGGCGTTTATATTGCTACTTGCCGAAGATTCTTTGCATAGTTACTTGCTGAAATTTTACCCAGACGTGTACACCGCACCTCTGCGTCGCGCCACCACTAAAGCCTACCGAAACCGGTGGAACACGGCTGTCAGATAACTAACAAGCGATTTTGCAACAATCGTTTATGGGCTGTGCTCAGTTGCCAAAAAAGTCGGCATCGGCGAGCTCAGGTGGTAAAAAGCCGTTTTTGACTTGGAAATTGGCCTGCCATTCGTAGCCTTGGTTGTAGCCGAGGTCTTTCATGAGTTTGGTCGGCGCGTTGCGCAAGGGCAGCGGTACCGGCAGGTCGGGGTATTGCTTGGCGGCAGCGAGAGCGCCGTGCATGGCGTCAGCGACGGTGCGGGATTTTTGAGCTTTGGCCAGTACTGCCGCGCAGTGGAATAAGTTGTACTGGGCTTCGGGCAGGCCGATACGCTCGACGGCTAGAAAGGTTGAAACGGCGAGGTTTAATGCTGCCGGTGCGGCCAGGCCGATATCCTCGGATGCGAAAATTACCATTCGTCGGGCGATGAATTTCGGGTCTTCGCCAGCTTGCAGCATTCTGGCCAAATAGTACAGCGCCGCGTTGGGTTCAGAGCCGCGCATCGATTTTATGAAGGCCGAAATGACGTTGTAATGCTGCTCGCCCTTTTTGTCGTAGCCGGGCAATTTCGTCTGGGCGGCGGTTTCGACAATTTTGGGGCTGATGGTTTTGCTGCCGGCCAGCTGCACGGCGAGTTCCAGATTGCCGAGCGCCACGCGGGCGTCGCCGCCGGCCAATTCAGCCAGCAAATCGATGCTCTCCGCCGGCAGTTTTTTACTGCTTAGCTTTTCGGCTTTGGCGGCATTTTTGATAATTTTGACAATGTCATTTTTCGCCAGCGGCTCGAGCACCAAAACGCGCGACCGGCTCAGCAGCGGGTTAATGACCTCGAAGCTCGGGTTTTCGGTCGTGGCACCGATGAGTACGACGGTGCCGGCTTCGACATGTGGCAAAAAGGCATCCTGCTGGGCTTTGTTGAAGCGGTGGATTTCATCCACGAATAAAATCGTCGTCAGCCCAAGCCGCTGGTTTTGCTCGGCCCGTTCGATGACTTTGACGACGTCGGCTTTGCCGGCCGTGACAGCTGACAGTTCGACGAATTCGGCACCGGTCTGCCGGGCGATAATCCGCGCCAGCGTTGTTTTGCCGCTGCCGGGCGGGCCCCACAAAATCAGGCTGGTGGGCTGCTTTTTGGCAATTATTTCATGGATAATCTGGCCGGCCGCCACCAAGTGCTCCTGACCCAGCACTTCTTCTAACTTCTCTGGCCGCATCCGCTCGGCCAACGGCTTAAACTCCATGTAATTAAGTATAAATTATTACTTCGGCATAGCCAGCGTTCGTATACACTGAGCCGGTATGTGGGCAAAGCGTATATATAAGAGTTGCAATCTCCTGCTCGTCGGCTTCCTTGTGGTGGGTGGCGTGCTATTCGTGGTGCCGCAAACTAAGGCGGACGCGACAAACCTTATCCCAAACGCGGGTTTTGAATCGTCGACGGCTGGCCAGCCGGATAATTGGACGCCGGAAAGCTGGGGCTCTAATTCGGCATCGTTCCAATACCTTGCTACTGGCCATAGCGGCAGTCACGCTGCTCAAACCACTGTCACAAATTATAGCGATGGCGATGCCAAATGGATGTTCGATCCGGTAAGCGTTTCTGCCGGCCAGCAATACACCTACACTGACTGGTACCGCGCAAGCGCCGCCACCAACGTCTGGGCGCAGTATACCGCTGCGAGCGGCGACTTGAGTTACGGCTGGCTGGGCGGTGTGGCGCCGAGCACCACGTGGTCGCAGGTTAGCGAAAAGCTGACCGTGCCGACCGGAGTGACTGCCGTGAGTGTTTTTCACGTCCTGAACGCCAACGGACAATTGGCGATTGACGACGCCAGCCTTACAGAAGACGTCCCGGCTTGTTCGCCGCAGGCGGTCAACGGGCTACTTAATGGCGGCTTTGAGCAAACATGCCCTGCTAATCCTAATGTGCCAGCTGGCTGGCAGACGCAAACTTACGGTCCGGACCCGGCCAGCTATGGCTACTCCACCGACGCCCATAGCGGCGCGCACGCGGTTACTATCAATAACACTTCGGCCAGTGACGAAGCCGGTTGGACGACGAGCGTGAGCGCCCCGGCTGCCAATCAGCGCTACAATGTGAGCTTTTGGCAAAAGGGCACGGTCTACGTTTACGCCTACGTTGTCGAGACGTTGACGGATGGCACGACCCAGAGTGTCGGCTTGGAGTCGGTGCCGAGTACGGCTGGCATATACGGTTCGATGACGCCGGTGTGGTCGCAGTATAGCGATACTTTTGTGACGCCTGCCAACGTGCAGTCGCTGGCAATCACCATTGCCACCAGCGGCACGGGCAATTTGACGCTCGACGATGTCGCGCTGACGCCGCTTGCCAACCAAACCCCAGTCAATTTTACGCGCGGCAAAGTAAGCGTGACGCTAGACGACGGCTGGGCTTCCCAGTACAACACCGCCCTGCCGATACTCAAGCAGAACGGGTTCACAGCTACTTTTTATGTCAATGCCGGCACGCTCGGCGCCACCGGATACATGACGGGCGCGCAACTTCAGCAGCTGGCGAGCGGTGGCAACGAGATCGGCTCGCACCTGTACCATCACTCGGATATGGTGCAGCTGGACCAAGCCACGCTGGCCAGCGAACTGAGCGGCAATAAAACTACCTTGCAGCAAATTCTCGGTAGCAATTATCCTGTAACTGATTTTGCGAGCCCGTACGGCTCGTATGTCTCGGGCGATATCGACACGGTCATGCAGTACGAGCAATCGCACCGCACCACCGACAATTCTATAAACACCAAGGCGAACCTTAACCCCCGGCAGATCCATGCCAAGCTTATCGGACCCGCCACTACGCTGGCCGATGTCAATTCATGGATTGCCCAGGCAAAATCCGATCACGATTGGTTGGTGTTGGTTTACCACGGCGTAACGGCCAGTCCGGTTAGCGATGATGAAGCGCAGGACGCGGTGACGCCCGCTCAGTTTAAGCAGCAAATGGCGGCCATAAAATCCAGCGGCCTGACCGTGCAACCGGTCAATGCCGTCCTCGCAGATCTATTAGCCCAAGAATAGAATAATTATCATTAATACCCGCACATTTGATAATGGTTTTATGACATGACTGGAGAATGAAGCGGGCTTGGCTTGCAAGGCGGCAGATGCCGTAGTTAGCGAGGGAACCCCCACCGGCTACGGCACCCGCCATCCTTGCTTCGATGCTCCCGTTCTACTCGTGTGAGCCACGCTCGGGCCGCCGGTACGCCACGCGCCAAAGCGCCAATCCCACACTAATCAGCGTGAAGGCTGCCAGCGCCAGGAACAGGGAATTTGTTCCCGTGTACGCCAGGCCGCCGCCGCCAACCCCTGCTGCGACAGGAGACGAGTTGTAGGGCATAGTCACCTCCTTCTGTTCGATAGTCGGACATCTGCACTTGGTAAGAACTTACCAAGCCTTCTCTGCGCGGCGCAGTGCGTCGCCCAAAGCTTTGACGTGAACTGCCTGCAAGAGTAAGTCGAAACCCATCTCGACTACCAGCACGGATGCCAGCAAAGCTTGTCTCCAACCTCGGCTGCGCACCGTGATGGCGCGTTCCAGACAGAACAAAACCGTGACAATCATCCATATTGCATGGAGTTGCAGATTGCCGGTGGCCGCTGCGAATATCGTCGTTGACAGATAGACGATGGTCGCGAGAATGCCGATAAACCCCCACACCTGAAGCCCCCAGTACTTGATCGTATAGCGGGTCAGGCCGTAGTGGACGTTGTTCTCGATGGCGCCTCGCTTCCAGCGGTGCCGCTGCTTCCACAGGTCATGCCACGAGGTCATGACTTCGGTTTGCAGCTTGCACTCGGCTGGCGCGATGATCTTATAGCCCAGATGGAGTAAGGCGAATGTCAGTTCGTTGTCCTCGGTCAGGGCTTTGGTGTCGTAGACGTGCGCTTCGGCTTCGGGCTGCTTCGATTTTCGCGGCAGTTTTCCCGATCTTCGTCCTTCGACTACGCTTCGCAGGCAACCGGCCGTAAACAATGTCGCTGTGCCAGTCAGCACGAGTGTTTTGCCGCGCTTGTGAGCGACGTCACGCGCATAGCGGGCGTACTCGTTACGTTGCAGCATGCCGACAAAGCCTCCTCCGGGCTTGCCAGAGAAAACTCCGCCACAGGCCGCGTAGCCTTTGCGAATCCAACGGGTTGCATTGGTCGTGAACGCTTTGTCTAATGACGAATCGGCGTCCATGACCAACACGTAATCGGCGTCTGCCAACTTGGGCAGGTTTTGGTCCAACCACTGGTTCAGCGCTCCCGCCTTTTTGTAGCGGTTGCCGTCAGTGGCAAATACTTCAGCTCCTTTGCAAATGGCGATTTCGCCAGTCTGGTCGGTGCAGTTGTCGGTGATGACAACGCACTTGTCGGGTTTGGTCGTCTGCGCGAAGACGCTGTCTAGCGTTTCGGCAATTTGGTCGGCTTCGTTGTGAGCGGGGATGATGACGGTGAGCACTTGAGTTAAGCCTCTTTCACTCGGATTTTGTAGGCCTCACCGCCTAAACGGTTTAAACAATGAGGCCCACAAAATTTTTATCCAGTCATGTCAAGTTGCGATACGCCACCGAACTCGAACTCAATCGCTTTAGTTGCAGCGAGAATCCCGGCTCCAGGCAGCATATCCATTGTGTAATTTTAACTATGATTTTATGCCAGGCAGTTAGATATCTGACTGCTTGGCGTTTAGGAGATGCTAACTTTTAATTAAACGGGCAGGCGCTTGGCAAGCGTGTATGATGAATTTATGATACCGCGCGGCCGGACGGCTATTTTTACTGACAAATTTCCGCTGCTGGGACCGATTATCTGGGTCTTGAGCGCACAGTATTTCGCGGCGCAGATTGTGGTCGCAGCCGGTTGGGCGCGCGGCTACAACTGGGCTGGGAATTTTATCAGCGACCTTGGCAATACGGCTTGCGGGCAATTTGCCGGCCGCTACGTGTGCTCGCCCGACCACGCACTAATGAACGCCTCGTTCATTTTGCTGGGGCTGACGATGGCGGTCGGTTCACTTCTGATTTATCAGGAATTTCGGGAATCGCGGGGGTCGCTCATGGGCTTTTCGCTAATGGCGCTGGCCGGACTGGGCTCAGTTCTGGTGGGAGTTTTTCCTGAAAACACTGTTACCGGCTTGCACGTGCTGGGCGCGTTTCTGGCCTTGGGTATTGGCGACGTCAGCTTGCTGATTTTAGCCAGGTCGCTCACGAATGTACGCCCCAGTTTTCGGATTTTTACCGTTTGGATGGGTATCATCAGCGTGGTTGGCTTTTTGCTTTTCACCAGCGGTGCTCACTTAGGCGTCGGCCGCGGTACGCTGGAGCGCGTTGCGTCATATCCGCAAACTATCTGGCTTATTCTTTTCGGCCTGTACATGACCGCCAGCCATTTTCGCCACCGGAAATTAAGTTAGCGCTGCTAAAAATTTTACTTTGATGGTACGACGCACGGCTTACAATGGCGAACAGAAGGAGGCACCGATGGAATTAGACGCAAGCGAACTTTTTGTAGAAGCCCTGGCCCAGGCCACGGCGGTCGTCAAACAGGTGCGAAACGACCAGTTTGCGTTGGAAACACCAGATAGCGAATGGCACGTGCGCGACCTGGCCGGGCACATGCTCTATGAGCTCAGCTGGGTGCCGGAGGTGTTGGCAGGCAAGACTATCGAGGAAGTGGGCGATGTCTATGAGGACGATCTATTTGTGACCGATACTGATCTAATGGTGGCATGGGAGCGCGCGGCACACTTGGCCGAAACGGCAGCACAGGAGGCTGACCCGGAAGACACCGTGCACCTGTCGTACGGCGACAGTACCGCTGAAACGTATTTGCGCGACGCCGCCACCGACCAGCTGATACACGCCTGGGACCTCGGCCAGGCGATTGGCTTCAGTGTAACTTTCGAGCCGGCTCTAGCCGAAGCAATCTATGAGCACATTAAAGACGCCGATCTGCAGTCATCGGGCTTGTTTGCGCCACGAATCGACGTGCCGGACGACGCCGACTTGCAGACAAAAATACTAGCTTTAACGGGCCGCTCATCAAATTGGCGCAACATTTAACCACTGTTAAGGGCATTTGCTAACGAGTGCAGCTCGGGATGATAAGTGAGAAACGGAGCGCAGCGCACTTAGGGTGCGTGAGCACCGTATCGCAGCTTAGCGCCCGAGATGTGCCGTTAGCATATGCCCGCGCTTAGCGATTCTTTAGCCGGTCGGTTTCGTCTTCTATTTCGTGCCCGACGATCTCTTCGATTAAATCTTCGATGGTCACCACGCCGACAATTTCATCATCGCGCTCAATTGGTAGCAAATGCGTGCCGCTGCGAATAAACTTGCGGAACATGGTGTCGAGCGCGGTCATGCTACCGACGATTTGCACCGGATAGAGCGGCAAGTCGTTGACCGCTTGGGGACGGTCGTCAAAATCGATATCGACCAAATCTTTCATCAGCAAAATGCCGTAGCAGCGAGTAAGATTGGCATCAAAAACCGGGATGCGGCTGAAGCCGCGCTCCTTGATTTCGTCAATTTTGGCGGCGTCAATAACGGTTGTCGGCGTCAGCCAGAAAACATGTTTGATGTCGGTCATAATGTCGCGCACGCGCTTCTCAGACAACTGCAGCGCGCCTTGCATAATCTCCACCTCGTCTTCATCCAGCTCGCTTTCTTCGCTGGCGGAATGTTCGGCGATGAGCATGCCGAGCTCCTGGCGACTTTGCAGGTGCGGGCGCTGCTGCTTGAATAATTTGTCAAGTAGCAATTGCAGCGGCTTGGATACCGGGTACGTCAGAAAAATCATTAGCCGCAAAATGAAGCGAAGGCGGGCGGTAAAATACAGCGCCCGGCGGGCAAAATACGCCTGCGGCAAAATCTCGCCGAAAATGACAATCAGCAGCGTGCTGATAATGCCGGCTACGAAGCCGTAGGTGATGCTTTCGAGCACCAGCGAAGTGGCCGAAACGGCGGCGACGTTGGTCAGCAATATGGCCGACAGTGTCAAATGCGTGTTGCGGCGCAGCGGGTAAACTTTGCGGGCATCGGCGCTGCCGAGCTTGCGCTTCCTGGCGAGGTCCGGCAGGCTGAGACTCATCAGCGCGATGTTGAGGCCCGAGCAAATGCCCGATGCCGCCACCAGCAATATGACGATAACTATCGTCAGCACGACGCTCATTGTTTGCTCCCGGTATTTTGTATGTAAGCTGCGCTCAGCATAAATTCTGTTAACAATTGTATCGTTGCTACTACTGTTTTGCAAACGCGGACGGCTGGCATCGGCCGCCGCAAATCCGTATACTGGAAAGCTATGGTTCGTCTGTTGCACCCCCATTCGCCCTTGCGGATTTTTGCCGTTTCGGGTCTCATCACTATCGCCGGTTTGCTGGCGGCGCTGATTGGCCTTGGCCCGGCGGCGTTGCTCACGACGGCGATATTGATTGTCATTGAAGTGATTTTTAGTTTCGACAATGCCATCGTCAACGCCAAAATCTTGGGGCGGCTGTCGCCGGCCTGGCAGACGGCGTTTCTGACCATTGGTATTGTGATTGCTATTTTCGGCATGCGGCTGCTGTTTCCGTTGGTAATTGTGGCGCTGGCGGCGCACCTTGGACTGGCGGACGTGTGGCAATTGGCGCTCAACAAACCGCACGAGTATGCCGACAAATTGCAACTGGCACATCCCCTAATTGCCAGTTTTGGCGGTGCGTTTTTGCTGCTGCTGGCGCTGGAATTTTTCCTAAATGGTGAACATAAAGCGCTGTGGTGGCAGGGTCTGGAGCGCCGGCTCAAAAGGCTGCACAGCTTCTGGCTGCCGACAGCCACTGCGGTGATAATTGTGTTGATTGTGGCCGGGCTGAATCATACGCATGGCGGGCAAGTTCTGCGCGCCGGCCTGCTGGGCGTGGCCGTCTATGTGGCGGTGCAGCTGCTGACGTGGCTGCTCGGCAAGGGCCAGCCAAAAGGCCGCCAATTGACTGGCTGGGCGGCATTGTCATTATTTGTTTATCTGCAAATTCTCGATGCCAGTTTTAGCTTCGACGGCGTCATCGGCGCCTTCGCCATTACTGATGTGGTAGTGCTGATAGCGCTGGGGCTCGGCATCGGCGCGCTGTGGGTGCGCAGCATGACGGTTTTCATGGTGCGCCGGGGCACGCTCGAGCAGTACGTTTACCTGGAGCACGGCGCGTATTACACCATTTTGGTGCTGGCGGCGGCGCTATTTATCAGCTTGTTCGTCGATGTGCCGGATGTTATTACCGGCATCATTGGGCTGGGCATTATCGTGGGCGCGTTGGTGGCGTCGGTGCAGGCGGCGCGGCGGAAAGTGCCTGCTGGTGTCTGATGCGCTGACTGAATTACTTCGTGGCGACGCACTCAGCGTGGCCCCGCGCCTACTGGGTTGCGAGCTAGTGCGCGAACTCAACGGCCAGCAGTTGATTGGCAAAATTGTCGAAACCGAAGCCTACGACCAAGCCGACGCCGCCAGTCATTCTTACCGCGGACGCACGCCGCGCACCGAGGTAATGTTCGGTCCGCCCGGGCATCTGTACGTGTATTTTAGCTACGGTATGCACTTTTGCATGAACGTGGTCTGCGGGCAGGATGGCCACGGCGCGGCGGTACTCATTCGTGCCATCGAGCCGCTGGCCGGCGAGGCTGCCATGCAGCAAAATCGTGGCCAGCAAACCGGTGTCATGCTCACCAATGGTCCGGCCAAAGTCTGCTACGCGCTGCAAATTGATAAAACCTGGAACGGCCACGATTTGCACCAGCCATCATTGCAACTGCGCATCAAACCACCGCTCAAGCAAGCGCACATTATCCAAACCACGCGCGTCGGCGTCAGCCAGGCCGCCGACAAACCCTGGCGGTTTTATATCAAAGACAATCCGTACGTTTCCCGCCGTTAGCGCGCTACATCACGCGCTCGCGCAGCTCGCGCCACTGCGCCTGTGCTTCGTCGTCCATGGCGGCGAACTCCTCGTTGGCTACCTGTTCCCAGCTTTTTCCGCGCGGCATACATCCCCCTCTATTTTTATTCATTATTACTACCACTCTATCCCCAAACCATCCCCAGCGAAGTAACATCTTTCACAATCGGACTTGCATTAATGCTAGCAAGGTGCTAGCATTAAAAGTATCGGTGTGAGATAGCTTTGCAGCGCCGAAGCACGTTAACAGCTTGGTAAAAGGAGCAGAACTATGCACACACGGTTCAAGCTATTTGTCCGCACGAACTCAATCGAAGACAACAATTATCCGAGCATCATCTTGGATATCGTAAAATTCCGGCACGCCAACTTTATCAATGAGGGTATCGTTGAGGCGTACTGGCGGGGGTTTCCAGAAGAAACGCTCGCGCTGACTATCTATGACGATGAAGAATCCGTCGTAGAAACAATTGACCAAATTAAGACCGAGCTGGGCCACGACTATATCGTGGTCGAGCAAGGTGATAGCACAATCATGTAAATGTAATTATGCGTGTGCAGGCAGCAAGCTATCTCACCCGGAAAGAAAGGAGAAACATGCCATGCAAGACAAAGCACGCAAGGACAAAGGCAACAACCAAAAGGTGCTGTTCATACGAGTAGATGAACAGGTGTACAACGCGGTTGCGGCCATCGCCGACAAGCAGGATAGGAGCATCAACTGGATGGCTACCAGTCTGCTGAAGTCTGCGCTACGCCAGCACGACTCCGAGAGCTAGTTTTGCAGTCTCCGATTGCTAACGAGCCTCCTCGCGGCAGCCGTTAGTTAAAACACCTCCCAAAACTCCACCTCACTCACAAGTCTCTCAAACTTGCTTCCTTTTACCATCGCTGTAGAAAGGGCCACCTTGGCATAGGTGGCCCTTTTCTTTTGGGTTTTGGGCAGCAAAAGAGACGCTCGGATTCTTACTGTACAAAAGCAGGGACGGCGCTAGAATTAAATGACAATTAAGTGGAGGGCCGGTCATGGCGGATATTGTTCCATATATAAATTTTGCGGATCAGGGTCGGGAAGCGATTGAATTTTATAAGGATGTGTTTGGCGGCGATGCCGATGTGCAGCTGGTAAAGGATAGCCCGGCTGCGGCCGGGATGCCCAAGGAGTGGGGTGAGCGGATTTTTCATTTGGCGTTTACCGCTGGCGACATCCATTTCTACGGCAGCGATGTTATGAGCGACCAGGCGGGCAAGGTGGTGGGTAATGTGCACTATTTGGCCATCAACTGCGACAGCGGCGAGCAACTGCAGGACTATTTCAAAAAGCTCGCCGGCGGCGGCAAAGTGGTGTGGGAGCCGCGCGACAGCGAATGGGGCAGCCTGTTCGGCCAGGTGACGGACAAATTCGGTATCACCTGGATGCTCAACTACGACAAAGCCGGCCAAGCCTAGCGCTTACCGGTGCTAAGTAGGGGTAATTGTATTTCCGCTGGCAGCGGGTATTATGAACGTATGCAAGAATTCTCGCCGCTTCGCCCCAAGGTGGTACTGGCTGTCGGCGCCCATGCCGATGACATCGATTTCGGCGCGGCCGGGGCGCTGGCCAAATTTGCTGCTGACGGTGCGGCCGTGCAGTATCTGGTCGTGACGGATGGCAGCAAGGGCTCGGCCGATCTGAGCGTGTCGCCGAAAGAACTAATCGCCCAACGCGAGGCCGAGCAGCGCGCCGCCGCCAAAACTATCGGCGCCCAAGGCGTGACCTTTCTCAGCTACGAAGATGGCCAGCTGGAGGTGAGCATGGCGCTCAAGAAAGACATTGTCCGCGTCATCCGGCGTGTTAAGCCCGACACGCTCATCGTGCTGGACCCGTCGATGATTTATGTCGCCGAGGCCGGCTTTATCAACCATCCCGATCACCGCGCCGCCGGTCAGGCCACGCTCGACGCCGTTTTCCCATTGGCCCGCGACCACCTGAGTTTTCCCGAGCTGCTGGCCGACGAAAAGCTCGCTCCGCACAAAGTTGCCCACCTGCTGCTTATCAATTTGGAGAAGCAGAATTATTATGTCGATATCAGCGATGTCTTTGAGCAGCGTCTGAGCGCTTTGCTGCAGCACGTCAGCCAGATTCCTGACCAAAACCAGGTGGCGGCTATGATCAAAAGTCGGGCGGCAACTCTCGGTCGTAAGACCGGTTCGGCCTACGCCGAAGGCTTCATCCGGATTGATCTGCCAGGGTAAAAGCAGCGCTTGTCCACAGCTTTGTGCACAGGCGGCAGTTGGCGCTAATTTTGTTGTTGACAAGCCCTAGCGCCCGGGACTAAAGTAAGAATCAGCCACTGTGAGGTGGCTAGCGATTCGACCTTCGGGTCGGATTACGAACAAAGAGGAGCCCGTCAAACGGCTCCTTTTTGTTTACGTTGAAAATACGATATTAAGCCATTCGGCATACTGGCCAACCGCAATCTAACAGGCGGTAATTACCGAAACCGGTTGCATTAACCCGGCCAAACCGGCAGACTTATAATGAAATATAACAAAACGAGAAAGTGACCATGGTTCCTGTTCTGTTGGCGTGCGGCACATTTGTTTCCACTTTGGTGGGCGGGCTGGTAGCGCTCAAAAATCGGGACCGGCTGCACCGGCTGCTCGGCTTTACGGCCGGGGTGGTCATCGGCGTGGTGGCATTCGACCTGCTGCCGGAAATTTTCAAATCGCTGAGTGGCAGCAGCGTGACGGCGCGCGAAGCGATGGTGGCGCTGGTGGTTGGCTTTTTGCTGTTTCATATCGTTGAGAAGAGTCTGTTGATTCACCACAGCCAGGAGCATGAATACCAGGTGCACCACCACCCGCAGGTCGGAATCGCCAGTGCCTTGGCGCTGTGCGGGCACAGCTTCCTCGACGGCCTCGGTATCGGCCTGGGATTTCAAGCCGGCACGGTGGTGGGTGTGGCGGTGGCGCTGGCGGTGATTGCGCACGATTTTGGCGATGGGCTGAATACGGTGACGCTCATGCTGGTAAACAAGAACAATCGTCGACGCTCATTTATTATGCTGCTGCTCGATGCGCTGGCGCCGGTAGCCGGCGCGATTGTCGGCACGTTCGTGCACGTGGGCAGTGCCGGACTGACGCTGTATTTGGGCTTTTTCGCCGGCTTCTTGCTGTATATCGGTGCCAGTGAAATTCTGCCCGAGGCGCACTCCAAACACTCGTCGTACGCCACCATCGCGCTGACCGTGCTCGGCGCCATCTTCATGTTTGTGGTAACGCAGTTTGCATGAGACAATAGCGGGCAATAAACGGAACGGATACTATGCAATCGAGCCGAATGAAGTGGTACATCGTAATTCTGGGTGTGGCACTCATCGCCATCGCCGCAGTGCTGGTGTATAGTCTGGTGCGACCGGCGCCGGCGCGCGATTGCTCGGCGGTAACGGACTCAGTCGATAAAGTACTCTGCCAGCAGGGGCATTAGCGCTGGCAGCAAACTAGCGTAAAATAGAGCTTATGATAGTGGCGGTGATTATTCTGGCGGTGGCAGTGCTTGGGCTGCTGGCGTTCATGGTGTATCAGAGTGGCGGTAAGAAAGATGCGGCCGGCGCGCTGCTGATTAAGGAAGACCTGAAGGGCTTGAGCGATGACATTACCAAGCTCAAAGACGGCCTGCAGCAGCAACTGACCCAGCAGCTCGGGGCAAGTAACAAGCAAATGGCGCAACAGTTTACCGCCAGCGCCAAAATTATCCGCGACGTCACCGAAAAACTGACCGAGCTCGACCGTACCAACAAAAGCGTTGGCGATATTGCCGGCGAGCTCAAAACGCTGCAAAACGTGCTGCAAAACCCAAAGCAGCGCGGCGTGCTCGGCGAATATTACCTGGAGCAAATCCTCAAAAACATCCTGCCGCCCGGTAGCTTCGAGTTGCAGTACAAGCTGGGCCCCGGCCTCATCGTCGACGCCGTGGTCAAGCTCGACGACAAAGTCCTGCCCATCGACAGCAAATTCAGTCTCGAGAACTATAACCGCCTGCTGGAGGCGAACGGTGCCGAGCAGGCGACGTTGGAGCGCGCCTTCAAAGAGGACCTGAAGCGCCGGGTCGACGAGACGGCCAAATACATCCTGCCGGGCAAGGGTACGCTCGACCAGGCGCTGATGTTCATTCCGTCTGAAGCGATTTACTACGACCTGCTGGCCAACAAAGTCGGCACCGGCAACGTGTCGAGCCGCAACCTGATGCAGTACGCCGCCGCCGACAAGCACGTCACCATCGTCGGTCCGAGTACTTTGAGCGCCATGCTGCAGACCATCGTCCAGGGCCTGCGCTCGATGGAGATCCATAAAGACACCGAGAAAATCCGCCAGAATATCGAGAAATTATCCAAGCACCTCGTGGCCCACAACGCCTACATGCAGAAGCTTGGCGCCAGCCTCGGCACCACCGTCAACCACTACAATTCCACCTACAAGGAGCTCGGCAAAATCGACCGCGACATCGTCAAAATCACCGGCAGCGAACCCACTGTCGACCCGGCGCTACTCGACCGGCCGCGCTTAGAAGACTAAAAAGATTAATAATTACAAGTTTGCTTTCAGCCGCCCGTCAGATACTGTATACTGACAGCTGAAATTGCTTGCAAATAATTAAGGAGTCTAAAAATGTTTCATCACTTTGCGTACCTCGATGCCGGTACCGGTAGTTTGATTATTCAGTCGATTGTCGGCCTGGTGGCCGGCGTGACGGTCTTCGGCCGCCGCGTTATCGGTAATTTTACTCGCAAACTAGCCAGCGTTTTCCACCGTGCCGACAAAAAGCAAGCCAAATAATTCAACTGCCGGCGTGCAGGTCAATCCCGGTTCGTTCCGCGACCCGGCCGGCTTTGTGTTTTCGGCCGGTGGTCGTGTATACCGGCAGGTTAATAAAGCCGGCCGCGAAGACTATGACTTACTGATGTCGTCGGGCCTGTACGAGGCGTTGATTGCCGACGGTTTAATGGTCAAGCACACGGAAACCAAACGGGCCGGCAGCGGCAAAGAGGCCTATAAAGTTCTCGAGCCCGAGCACATCCCGTTCATTTCCTATCCGTACGAATGGAGCTTCGCCCAGCTGAAAGACGCCGCGCTGCTGACGCTCAAGATTCAGAAACTCGCCTTGAAGCACGGTATGATTTTAAAAGACGCCAGTGCCTACAATGTCCAATTCGTCGGCAAGCGCCCGGTTTTTATCGACACATTATCATTCAAAAAATACGAGCCCGGCGAAGCCTGGGAAGGCTATCGCCAGTTTTGCGAACACTTTTTGGCGCCGCTGGCACTGGCCCGTTATACCAGCTACGATGCGCTCAAGCTGCTCCGTACCGAGCTGGAAGGTCTGACATTGGAGCTGGCCACCCAGTTGCTGCCGCGCCGCGCCCGCATGAAGCCCGGCTTGTTTAGCCATTTATATTTGCACAGTGCCTCGCAGAAAAAGTATCAGAATATTGCTTCCGAAAAGGGCAATACTGCTGTCAAGCGGCGGCAAGTCAGCCGCTTTGCGCTCGACGGCATTATCGGTGGTCTGGAGCGGTCGGTGCAGAGACTCAAATCACCGCAAAACAAAACCGAGTGGGGTGAATATTACACGTTTACCAATTATTCGGACAAAGCCTTTCAGCGAAAGCGGCAGCTGGTTGGCGATCTGCTCGACGCAGTGAAGCCGAAACCGCAGGTCGTCTGGGATATGGGCGCCAACAATGGCGAGTTTAGCAGCCTGGCGGCCGAGCGCGGCTGCTACACGGTGGCGTTCGATATCGATCCGCTGGCCGTCGAGCGCAATTATCTGACGAAAGCCGACGCCCAAATGACGAGTGGCATGCTGCCGCTGGTCCAGGACTGCGTCAATCCCAGCCCGGCCAACGGTTTCATGGGCCGTGAGCGTGAATCGCTTTTCGAGCGTGGTCCGGCCGACGTCGTGCTGGCGCTGGCGCTGGTGCATCATTTGGCTATCGGCCGCAACTTGCCGCTGCCGCGCGTAGCGGAACTTTTTGCCAGCCTCGGCAAAAATCTCATCATCGAATTCGTACCCAAGGAAGATTCTAAAGTCCAAATTCTGCTGGCCTCGCGCCGCGACATTTTCCCCGATTACGATAGCGAACATTTTGAGGCCGAGATGAACCAGTATTTCAAACTGACCAAAAAGCAGTCCATTCCGCACACCAAGCGCACACTCTATTTATATAAGAATAAAATGACGGGTCAAAAATAATGGCAACCGACAAGAAACCCAAGCGCTCCGCTACCAACTCAAAGCCGGCCACGAAGAGCGGTAAGGCAAAACCGGTCACAAAGACAGCCGCCAAGCCGGCTAAAGTCAGCTCGGCAAAATCGGTCAAACCGGCTAAAGCCGAAACCAAAACCGCCCAGCCCGAAGCAGCCGCCGAGCCGACAAAAGAAGCGCCAAAAACGAGCCGTTGGCAGCGCGCCTTTCGCGCCGCCGGCCGTTTCATCGCCCGTACCAGTCTGCCGGAAATATTCATGATTAGCTCGCTGGCGATGGCACGATACCTCAAAAATTCCGACTTCAGCTACCCGTCGGAAATCGTGCTCGACGTCGTGTTGTTTGCCGTCATCGTTACGATCGTCTACTTTGTTTTCCGGCTGGTTTTGCGCCGCCGCTTGCCGGCGCACATTGCCGCATTGCTGCTCAGCTATGCGCTGTACTTCGACCCGGCAAGCTTCAAAACACTGCACAAGTGGGCGGACAAATTAATCCCGCACAGTGCTACAACTTTCACGCACGCCATGCTGGCGGTGCTGTTTTTGGCGATAGTTTTCGGTCTGCTCGGCTTTGTTGCCGACTGGCTGTTGCGCCGTTTTACCAAGCCGGAAATCCCCGCGATGCTGCTGAAAATCGGCGTCTTTGTCATTTGCTTCACCTTTGCTTGGCAGCTCGTTAAAGTTGGCGGGCGTATGTGGACTATTCGGCACGATCTGGCGTACAAGCAGCCGGCGCTCAGCCTGCAGCAGGACAAGTCCAAGATAAAGTCCAAACCGGACGTTTATTACCTGCTGTTCGACCGCTACGCTAACGCCACCACGCTTAAAAATGATTATAACTATGACAATTCCGGCCTGCTCAACACCTTGAGCAAGGACGGCTTCGTGACCCGCGACAATGCCTACGCCAACTATCCGTTTACCCAGCAATCCGTCAGCTCAACACTCAACATGAACTACCTGACTTCTATCGGCAAGGAGTTTAAGAACGATTCCAAGGACTATCAGACGGCTTTTCCGCTCAGGACGCTTTTCGACAACCCGCCGGTCGCCCAAGCGCTCAAAGCCAATGGCTACAACTACAACCAGGTTAGTTCCTGGTGGGATTTCTCGCGCAAAATTCCGGCTGCCAACGACGAGCCGACCGAATCGTTCCGGTTGCGCATTTTCGGCAAAACGTTTTGGCTAAGCGACCTGCAGCGCGATCTCGTCAACAAAAGTATCTTGTCGCCCCTGCTGAAAAAAGGCCTGAGCTTCGGCAGTACGGCCGTCGTCAAATACGACAAAGACCGCAACCCGCAAGAGAATTTTGATGCGCAGATGAACGCGCTCAAGACGATTGCCGAGAACAGCAGCAGCGAGAAGCAGCCGCAGTTTACTTTCGCCCATGTGCTGTCGCCGCACGACCCTTACATTTTCGACGCCAATTGCAATACGCCGACGTACGACCAGAACCGTACCGACAACGGCGTCGACGAAACGATTAAGTACACGAACCAGGTGACTTGTATCAATAAATCGATCGAGAGTGTTATCGGCACCATCCGCGCCAAAGACCCGAATGCCGTGGTCATCCTGCAGGCCGATGAAGGGCCGTATCCGAAGCAGTTCCGCGGCACGCTGACGCCCGGCCACTATTACGACCCGATCAACCTGCCGCTCAAGAATATGCGTCAGAAATTCGGCGTGCTGGCCAGCTACTACCTGCCGGGAGTGAGTGCCACGGCCAAAACTTCGCCCATCGACAGCTCGGTCAACGCCTTCCGCTACGTGCTCGACCATTACCTTGGCTACGAGATGCCGCTGCTGCCGGATTGCCATTTTGCGGCCGGCGACAAATACGAACTCTACAATTTCCAGCAAGTCACCGGCCTGCTGGAGGGCACCAAAAACCCGCCCGCCTGCGCACAGTATCAATAACCGTTGAAGTTTTAGCCGAGTAATTTGAGGGCCAGCTGGCGACGAAGGCCTTTGCCCTTTGGCAGCACATTGAGTGGGCGCGAGACTGCCAGCGACAGCGCGGCGGTATTCATGAGCAGCTGCTTGCCGACAAATTTGGCGTGTTTGAGCGGGCCGGCCGGTGAATTGGCCGTTTCCTGGCGGGCGCGGAGGGCGCGCCACAAACCTTGGCTGGCGACTTTGGCCGCCAATGGTGCGCTGCCGAACTCAGCCTCAAACGTGGCGCGATGCCGCGCCAGCATGGTGCCATACGGATCCCAGCGCTTGCCACGCTGGTGCTGCTCTTGTAATAAGTCTTCGCCGGATGCAAAGGCGGCACTGCCCCCGCCGGCGAGCTGCGGCTCTGAAATGGCATGCCTAAGTAAGCGCAAACCCCATGAACGGCCTTCAAGCGCGAGAGTGGCAATGCGTTCGCGCCGTTTTGCAATGTCGGGGCTGGCCGAGTCGTCGAGTTGCTCGTATGAACGCATGAACCAGTGGCCGGTTTGCGCTAATGACAAATCTGCCTGGGCAGCGCGAAAGCCGGCTTTGGCGGCAGCTTCGCCGGCCAGTGTCGGATCAGCGGCAGCGATTTCCGGACGTAAACCGGCATCGTAGGCAGCTGCAGCATACTGCAATCCAAGCTGCGGGTCGCTAGTTACGTCAGTTTGGCTTAGGCGGGCCAACTCACGCGGCTCGATAGCCGTAAATTCGGCTGGATACGCTACCCAGCGGTTTTCAGACTCGTACACGGGCACACCTCGTCCATTAATTGAAAATAAATTATATACTTATTTCTTCAGCAAATCAATGGTGAGGGCGGCGGTCCAGGAGAAGTCCGGGGCGCCGGCCGGCTCGCCGGTGAGCGGATCGAAATATTCGTAGCAGCCGGCTTTGCCGACCATTTCGAGCGTGCTTTCGGTGAGGGCGGCGGCGTGATCCTTAAAGCCATAACGCTGCAAGCCATCGATAATCAGCCAGTTCATATTGACCCAGGTCGGCCCCTGCCAGTAGCGCCGCGGGTCAAACCATGTCGAGCTGCTGGGCACGCTCGGTACCGGCCAGGCCGGGCCAAAAAGATGCTCGTTTTCGAGCAAGCTTACCAGTGCCTTGGCGCGCTCCTGGCTGATGCTGCCGGCATAGAGCGGCAGCAGGGTGGCGATGGACGATTCTTTGAGCAATTTGTGGGTGATGAAATCGCGGCAGTAGTACTGCGAGCTGTACGGATCCCATAGTTCTTCCAGGGCCGTACGCGTCTTTTGGATGCTGGCCAGCAATTCGTCTGGCACCTCGGCGCGGATAGCTTTGGCGATATCGAGCAGATGGTCGTTGGCGCGTACCAAGATTGAGTTGAAGGCCAAATCTTCGATGGCAAACAGCGAGTGGTCGAGGATTTTGTCGATGTCGTAGCGCTTGCGGCGCAGTCGGCGCTGCACACTGTAAAATGCCAGCGATTCTACGTTGGTGGCGCGCTCAGCTCCGGGTACGTATTTGATGTCGCGGCGAAAATGTTGCCCCAGCCAGTCGAGGCGACTGGAATGCACGGCGCGAATCCAGGTTGGCAGCAGGTGCTCGTGCAGCTCGGCCATCCACGGCGGCGTGTTATCGAGACCGGTTTCCCAGGGGTGTACCAGCAGAATTAAGCCCTCGTCGTGCGGATCGCGTTCGTGGTAAAGCCACTGGTGATAGGCAAGCAGCGCCGGCCAAATTGTCTTGTACCACTGCCGACGCTCGGGCCAGGTCAATTTTTTGCCGACTTGTACCACTGCCTCAGCCAGCATCGGCGGCTGGGTGATGCCGCTGGTGGCGACATCATCGGGCGCGAACGGATTAATCCAGCTGCGCCACTGGTTGCGCTCCTGGCGGTAGCGCGGCTCGTCGCTGAAAATCATATTCGGCAGCATGCCGTTACTCCACTGACCGCGGAGCAAGCTCAAAATTTCCAGTTTGGCCCGTTCGATATCGAGGTGCCGCAGGCCGATAGCGGTAAAGCAGCTGTCCCACAGCCATTGGTGCGGATACATTTCGGCGGCCGGCATGGTGTAGCTGCCACGGTCGTTTTGTTTAAGCGCTTGCGTGGCCTGTGTGAGCAAATCCGCGCCGTTTTCCATTGCTCCAGTATAGCGCACTCGCGACCGCTTATGCTTGCTTTTGCTCGGCATCGAGGCTTAAGCTATACCTTACGTAAGCGAGGTTAACGGATGCAATTTGCACGCGGTGAAGAAATGGTTTTCCCTGGTTTTGTCGACCTGCACGTGCACCTGCGCGAGCCGGGCGCAACCGATAAAGAGGACATTGCCCACGGTACCCAGGCGGCCGCCGCCGGTGGTGCGGTAGCGGTGTTCGATATGGTCAATAATCCCGGCCACCTTACCAATTCGCCCGAGGCGGTCGAAGAGAAAGAAGACATTGCCCGCCAGCAGGCGCAAGTGGATTTTGGCATGCACTACCGCTTCCAGCCGGAAGAGAATAATGTCGGCACATTCAAGCGGGTGATACCGAAAGTGCACGGACTGAAATCGATGCTGGAAATTTCGACCGGCAGCGATAAGCAGACGGCGCCGGCCGAGTTTCGTGACGGCTGGCAGGAATGGCACCGCGTAGCCGGGCCACACCAGCCAATTATCCTGCACACCGAGCGCCAGACCGTTGCCGAAGCGCTGGCTATTGCGGCTGGCGAAATCGGCCACCCAACGCACGTGGCCCACGTCAGCAACCGCGCTGAGCTCGAAACAGTCATGGCCGCCAAGCGGCGTGGCCTGCCGGTGACCTGCGGCGTTACCTTGCACCATTTGTTTATGGATAACACTGACGTGCAGGATTGGTACCAGCGCATGAAACCGCCGCTGGCCGAGCCGGGCGATAACGAGTTTCTGTGGGATCATCTGGCCGATATTGACATTGTCGAAACCGATCACGCGCCGCACACCCGGGCCGAAAAAGAACTTGCCAACGAGCAAAACCCGAACGGCCGCGATGACGGCCCGGTAAAAAGTTACGGCGTGCCGGGGCTGGAAGCGGTCGTTCCGTTGTTGTTTACGGCGCTTGGGCAAGCGCACGGTTTTCGCAGCCATTTTCGCGGTAAGCACATCGAAATGAGTGACCTCATGCGCATGCTGGTGCGCCGCCCGCGCGAAATTCTGGGGTTGCCGGCTGGCAACAAAGGCACGTCGGTACGGGTGCGCTTCGGTCAGTATGAATTCGGCCAGGACGATATCTATTCCAAATGCGGCTGGTCGCCGTACAGCGGCTGGCTGGTCAATGCCAAAGTCGTGCAGGTCGATTTGCGCGGCACCACCATTTTCCAGACGGGCGAATTCCTTGGGCGCCCACAGGGCCGCGTCATTTATCCGGAGAATGCTTAAAAAATGGCCGAGAATTTTACCGGTAAAATCGGCCATCTTGAAGACATTGCCTCACCGTGGGCGGCAGCTGGTGGCGTAGCCAAAACCGTGGCCGATACCGAAGCCTTGGCCCGCACCGGCGTGGGCTGGATTGAAGACGGCTCGCAAACGTTGGAGGGTCGGCCGGGCAACGCCATCAACCCGCGCCGTCCCGAGCTTGGCGAGCAATTTACGGTGTATTATCACAATAAAGCTAGCGGGGAAACGGGCAATTCACTCGGTATGCCCGGCAGGCCGATCGACGAGTGGGTGCGCGACATTCCCGAAAAGGTAAGGATCGCCCATAAAGCCGGCAAGGCGTTCGTGCAAAACATCGCGCCGGTCAGCGATAATCCGCTCGAAGAGTCGAAAGAGTTAATCGCCCGCTCGTACGAAGCCGGTGCCGACGCCGTGCTGCTAAACGCCGGCTGCCCAAATGTGCGCAGCAGCGACGGCGGTCGGCACGAGCTGCTCAGCCGCAATGCGCTGGCGCTTGCCAAAGTGCTGTTCGGCCTAAAGCCGTTGGCGGAACAATACCAGCCGCTCTTTCTGCGTATTTCGCCGCAGGAAAATTATTTGCAGATGAGTGATATTTGTTGGGCCATTCGCAATTCGCGCAGCGTCAGCGCAGTGTTCGTGCCCAATACCTGGCCGGATTTTGTGCCACTGGATGAGAAAAACCGGCCGGTGCCGCTCGGCCATCACCGGGGCGGCGGCGGTTTGAGCGGTCCGGCCGTCGCTGCCCAGGCTGCCCAGCAAACCGAATGGGCGGTCGAGCAACTGGAAGGCGCTGGTATCGACGTGGTCAGCTCAGCCGGTATAATGAATGTGGCAGAGCTGGAGCGGCGTCTTAAGCTCGGCGCGGCGGCAGCCGCGGGCACGACTTTTTACTATGAATCAGCCGACTGGCGTGCCGACACCGACAAATTATTACAGGAATTAGCGGAGTAATTATTATGGCGAATAGCAACCCTGAGCACAGTCACAATAAAGCCAAGATCGCCGGCGAAATTACGCTCGGCGCGGCTATCGTCGGCGGTATTGCCGTGGCTGGTCTGCAGGCGAGAAAGCGCCATACCACCGCCAAAGAACGCCATATGAGCCATCTCGGCCAACTGCCTCGTGGCGAGCAGCCGCGCGATTTGCCGCCGCTCGAGGAGCGCCTCAGCCTGTTTGATTTCGACCAATCGGGCGAACCCACCGATCAGACCCGGGTCGCCGGTCTCATCTACTATCTCACGACTAAGAACAGTGCCGAAAAAGCTGTTGCCAATTCCGTGCTTCAGAAGCGAACCGGTTTGTCGGAAAGCTACTTGAATCTTATTTTGAAAAATCTGCACCAGGATGGTTTCTATGACGACGTTATAGTCGAAGAAGTGGCCGCGCAGCCGCGGCAACCTGAAGCCGACGACGAGGCTTCCTACCTCACGGCTAGCGGTGATCTAGTGAAGGCTGAAACTATGAGTGAGCCGCTGGCTGTAGCGGTTTCCGGCTGGGCCAGCCAGGCCGCGGTCGCGGGCTTGCAAAGCCTGGCAGAGCAGCAAGACTTCGAGCAGTAATCGACAAGGAAAAACGTGACTACTCAGAGCTACGAACAAGTAATCAGCAATGTGCCATCGGCGGAGATTGCGCGGCATTTGGCGCGGATTGCCCGGGTGGAGTTTGCCTTGGATGAACAGATGATTGTGTCGGAACGTGAACTGCCAACGTCGCACGAGGAGTTGGCGATAGATGGCTTGCGGCAGGCATTGAACCTAAAAAGTGTCGAGGCAGAGGCGGCGGCCTGCGCGGCATCAATGAACGTGCCGGTGGCACCACCGTTTGGTGGGCTGCTAATGCTGCTTGGAAAACCGGTGCGCCAGACCTACAGCCCGCGGGCCACGGCGTTCGACCGGATTGGCCTGATTGAACTTAGCCAACCCAACCCTAGGCTACGGATTCCGCTGGGGGCGCGGGCGGCGCTGCATTATCGCCGGGCTGACATCAATAGTCCAATTGACCGTGCGCTGCACACGCGAAGCGAGGAAATTGATGCGGCCAGCGCTTACTTGCTGGAAGTAGAGCCACACCGAGTTGTCTCGGTGAAGGTGAGGACTGCCAATGCTGCCAAAACTGCAATGGAAAAAACCAGACAGTATTGGTCGATGTACGCCGCCGCCGAAACGACCGATGCCTGGTGGCGCGAGTTGTCGTATGATCTCGGTCGCATCGACGCGGCGAGTACTCAGCTTAGCGGTAATTCGTAAACTGCAGCGGAAAGTCGAAGTCTTGGCTTTTAAGCAGCTGGATGACCTGTTGCAGGTCGTCTTTGCTATTGCTGCTGACGCGCACGGCGTCGCCCTGGGCTGCCGGCTTGATTTTGGGGAACTTATCGCGGATTAATTTGGTAATCTGCTTGGCTTTGTCTTGGTTAAGCCCGGCTACAAACGGCACGTCTTTGCTGGCTTTGAGATTTGATTCGGTGACTTCCTTGGAAACATCCAAAACCTTTTGCGACTGCCCGCGGGTTGCCAGTTTTTTGCGGACAATGTCCAGGATGGCGTCAATTTGCCACTCGCCGCTGCCGATAATTTTCAGGCCGGTCTTGTCATTCAGCCACTCCACGGCAGCCGGCGTACCCTTAAAATCATAGCGGCCGGCCATCTCGCGCTGCACCTGGTCGAAGACATTATTCATCTCCGCCTTGTCGTAATCAGAAACGATATCGAAAGAGAAGTTTGCCATAGCTTCAGTATACTGCTAAGGTGTTATTAACGAAAATCAGGAGAGCTTATGAAGTTGCCAACTCAGCTGCAATCGAAGAAAGTTATGATTCCGACGGTAATCGTGGCGATACTGGTTGTCGCGGCGGCAATTATCGTGCCGCTCACGATTGCGCACAATAACGCCGTCAAGCAATCCAAACAACAGGCTGTAAATGCCGCGTCCGCCTACATTCCTGCCGCGCACAAATATCTCAAAACCGCTGCCGGCTACCTGGACTACGTGAACGCGTCAGGCCACAACGATATTCAGAACTTCGCCGAGTTGGACAAGCTGGAAACGTTGCAAAAATCAGCGCCACACCTCAAAGCTGTCACTGGCGCAGGTGCCGAGCTGCCGTCGTACCAAAAGGCTAAAAAATACGCCGCGAAAGTCGACGGGCTTATCAAGCAAATCGATGCCGGCAATGTGCTGGTCGAGGCTTTTCGTCCGTACGACTTTGCGTATATGAGCCTCAACGATGTCCAAAATGACATTTCTGCCGGCAAGCTTACCACTGGCGACCCGGTAACGTCGCTCAAAAATGTTATCGTCAAACCGCTGACCGCCGCGCAGGCCAAGTTCAAAAAGATCAAAGTGACGGCTGATTACAAAAAGTTCGCGGCCGACCTTCAAAAAACTTTTGATGATTATATCGGCTCCGGCAACCAGCTCATTACCATGTACCAGACCGGCAACGTGCACAGTGTCAACTTCAATTTTATTCCCCAGCTCGACAAAGATTACGATGACCTCCAGGCAAAAGCCAAGCCGATCAATGCCGACTTCAAAGCTGAAGCCAAGCAGACGCACGCACTGCTCAAGCAGCCGTAGCTTCTCTGTGGCCACGCAGGTGGCGGCTTGATATACTGTTTGCAATGAACTATGACAATACGCGCGTTGCCGAAGTCAGCGAATTACTGCACAAGCGTTTCGCCGAACTGGATACCAAGGCCGATATCCTAAAATCGGTCGAGCTGAAGGCGCTGTTCGATGAGCTGAAAACCCTGCCGAACGAGCAAAAGCCGCAATTCGGCAAAGAGCTGAACTTGCTCCGCGGCGAGCTACAAAAAATGGTCGAGGAAGCCGGCGATACAGCCGAAGCCTTGCCGCCGATTGATGTGACGGCGCCGATGGATGTCAACGCTCCGATACCGGAACTCTTGCCAAGCGAGAATGGCTCGGTCCACCCGCTGATGCGCGAAAAGGAAATTATCCTCGATATTTTTTACAGGATGGGCTTTACCGCCAGCGAGAGCCGTGAACTCGATGATGAATGGCATATGTTTACGTCGCTGAATTTCCCCGAGGGTCACCCAGCCCGCGACGAATACGACACATTCGTAACCGAGCAAGCCGACAAAAACGGCAACAAGCTGGTTGCACCGGCCCACACTTCGACGATGCAAAACCGCGTGTTGCAAAAATACAAAGGCAACCTGGAAAACGGCGAGCCGATTGCGTGCGTAATTCCCGACAGAGTTTTCAGAAACGAAGATCTCGATGCCCGCCACGAGCACACGTTTTACCAGATCGAAGGCGTGTATGTCGGGCAGGGCGTCCACGCCGGCATGCTCATCGCTACTTTGAAATCTTTTCTGCAGGAATATTTCGGCAAAGATTTGGAAGTTCGCACCCAGCCGTTTTACTTTCCATTCACCGAGCCGAGTTTTGAATTCGCTTTAAGCTGCCCCTTCTGCGACAAAAAGGGCTGCTCCATCTGCTCGCAAACTGGCTGGATCGAGCTTCTCGGCTGCGGTATGATTCACCCCAATGTTTTGAAGGCTGCTGGTATCGACCCCGAAACCTACACCGGCTTCGCCTGGGGCTGTGGCCTAGATCGCCTGGTAATGATGAAATACAATATAGAAGACGTTCGCCACTTCCACTCCGCCAATCTCAACTTCTTAAGACAATTTTAGAATGAGTAGCAACAGTTGGCTGGCTGTTATCGGTAGCCGCGAGGTCGACGACCGGGTTCGTGGTGACATCGAGAAATTTGTGGCGGCTAAGATTGCCGGCGGCTGCGGGATCGTTTCCGGCGGGGCGACCGGGGCCGATCACGAAGCGGCGAGGTTGGCTTACGCCGCCGGGCTGGAGGCCGAAAGATTTAGAATTTACTTGCCGACCGGCCTTAAGATTTATGCAGCCGCTCTGCGCGCCCGCGCAAAAACCGGTAAGTGCGATCCGAAAGATGCTAAAGAAACCGTCGCATTGCTGCAAAAAATCGCCAAAGAGAAGCCGGGTGTAATCGTTGAGAATAATTTTTTACGCGCAGACGAAACGTCTTTCTTTGCCCGCGACCGTCAGATTGCCAGCCTGGCCGACGAGCTGGTTGCTTTCCGCGTCGGCAACAGCCCCGGCACGACCTATACCATCGGGCAGGCGGAGCTCAAGGGCATCCCAACGAAAGTTTTTGATTACTAAATAGCCGCCCAGCCGGATTTTATGAGACAATTACATTAGATTAGTAAGAAGTCAGCATGGTCAGAAGTAACTAGAAACATATTTTATGAGTACGATTTTCGATAAGATTGTCAGTGGCGAAGAAAAAGCCTGGAAAGTCTGGGAAGATGATAATTTCCTGGCGTTTTTGACGCCGTTTCCGAACACCCCCGGATTTACGGTGGTAATTCCTAAAGAAAACGTAGGCGATTACGTATTTTCGCTAGACGACGAGAAATATATTGAATTTATGGAAGCAGTAAAAACCGTCGCCAATATCCTGGAAAAGGCTTTCGACACCCCGCGCGTCGCGTTGATATTCGAAGGCACGGGTATTGCGCACGTACACGCAAAGCTAATTCCGCTGCACGGTAAGCTGGCCGATGAAACCAACGTTTGGTCGCCGCACCGCGAATTCAACGAAGAATATCAAGGCTGGCTAACCACCGCCGAAGGTCCAAAAATGAGCGACGACCGCCTAGACGAAATCCAGTCAAAAATCCTGGAGGCCCAGCAATGAAAATTAGCGTTAATTGGATCAAGCAACTTATTGATTTTGAGTTGCCTGGTGTTGATGAACTGGTGGCGAAAATTGGGGCGCAGCTGGGTGAGGTTGAGTCGGTTGAGAATTTGGGTGAAAAGTATCAGGGAATTATTGTTGCCAAAGTTGTCGAGTGCGAAAAGCACGAAAACTCCGATCATTTGAACGTTTGCAAAATTGATGACGGCGGCAAGGCGCAGAATGTCGAGCGCGATGAAAATGGTCTAGTGCAAGTGGTTTGCGGCGCGCCGAATGTTCGCGCCGGTTTGCTGGTGGCTTGGCTGCCGCCTGGCAGTACTGTGCCAAGTAGTTTTGGTAGCGATCCATTTGTATTGGAAGCTCGCGAGCTACGCGGGAAGATTAGTAATGGCATGCTGGCAAGCGCCAAAGAACTGGCGATTAGCGACGATCACGAGGGGATTTTGGAAATCGACAAAGACGCGAAGCCCGGCGACGATTTTGCCGAGCTTTATAAATTGAATGACTACGTCATCGACATCGAGAACAAAATGTTCACGCACCGGCCGGACTGCTTTGGCGCACTGGGCGTGGCCCGCGAAATCGCCGGCATTTTGGGCCACAAATTCAAATCGCCGGATTGGTATCTGCTGGATTCGGTCGACATTCCACAAACCGCCGAGCAAGCTCTGGAACTTGAAGCAAATAATGAAGCCGAAAAGTTGGTGCCGCGCTTTATGGTTGTGCCAATGAGCGGCGCTGAAATTAAGCCGAGCCCAGTTTGGTTGCAAGTCGCTTTGAGCAAAATCGGCCAGAAGCCGATTAATAACGTCGTCGACCTGACAAATTTCTATATGCAATTAACTGGCCAGCCGTTGCACGCTTACGATTACGACAAATTGCGTGGCCGCAAAATCGGCGCGCGGCTTGCCAAAAAAGACGAAAAAGCTGAACTTTTGAACGGCAAAACTTACCAGCTGAACGAATCAGACATCGTCATCGTCGACGGTGAAGGCATTATCGGTCTCGGCGGCGTAATGGGTGGGCTGGACAGTGAAGTTACGGACGAAACCAAAAATATCGTGGTGGAGTGCGCCAATTTCGATATGTACTCGGTGCGAAAAACCAGTATGCGCCACGGCTTGTTCACCGACGCGGTGACGCGCTTTACCAAAGGCCAAAGCCCGCTGCAAAACCGCGTAATCCTCGCCAAAATCGTGGAAGATTTGAGCAAATTTGCCGGCGCCAAAGTCGCCGGCCACACGGCCGACGAGCGTGGCGAATTACCTAGCCCGGAGCCACTGACGGTTTCGGCTGGATTCATAAATTCACGGCTGGGCACTCAGTTGCAATCGGCCGAAATTTCCAAGCTACTGGAAAATGTCGAGTTCGACGCCCACCCGGAAGACGGCGACAATGTCTGCGCACTAGCACCATTTTGGCGAACCGACATCGAATTGCCGGAAGACATAGTCGAGGAAGTCGGTCGGCTGTACGGCTACGACAAATTGTCGCTGGAATTACCAAAGCGTAGCATCAAACCAGCACCGAAAAATGACTTGCTGGAATTGAAATCCAAAATCCGGGAAAGCTTGTCGAAAGCCGGTGCCAACGAGGTGCTGACCTACAGTTTCGTGCACGGCAACCTGCTGGACAAAGTCGGCCAAAACAAAGACAACGCCTTCCAACTTTCCAACGCTTTAAGCCCCGACCTGCAATATTACCGTCTGAGCCTAATCCCCAGCCTGCTAGACAAAGTCCACCAAAACATCAAAGCCGGCTACGACGAATTTGCCCTGTTCGAACTCGGCAAGACGCATTTTGTGGGTGAGATGGACGAGAATGACGCGGGCGTGCCGAATGAAGATAATCACCTGGCACTGGTGGTTGCGTACAGTGACAAGCAAAAACCTGCCGGTGCGCCGTACTACGCTGCGCGGCGTTATCTGGAACGGCTCGTAGATTGGGAAAAGCTAGCACTGGTACCGCTGGCGAAATTCGACCTGGCAACCGACGAATGGGGCAGGCAACTGACCTCGGCATATGAGCCCGGGCGTTCGGCAGTTATGGTGAAGAATGAACAGGTTTGGGGAGTCATCGGCGAATTTAAGCCAAACGTGCGGCGCGCTTTGAAGCTTCCCGAATTTTCGGCCGGCTTTGAAATCCACCTCGACCTGCTCGCAGGCCGGGAGCAAGAAAGATACACGTCGCTGCCGCGCTTCCCGAAAGTTACACAGGATATCACGCTGAGGGTTTCGGCCGATTTGTCGTACCGTGATTTGTACGAATTTGCCCAGAGCGAGTTTGAGAAAGATCGACCGCCGGAAACGTTGATGAATTTCAGCCCGACCGGCATTTTCCAAAAAGAGGATGACAAAGAGCATAAAAATATCACCTTCCGTCTGGAAATCGCCAGCTACCAAAAAACCCTGACCGACAAAGAAGTGGCCAAACTGCTCGATACCGTCGCCGCAGCTGCCAAAGAAAAATTCGGTGCCGAGCGCGTATAATTGCGACGCTTGCAACAAGGTTATACAATTGGAGTAGCTTTGGTTGAGCGAGTTCCCGTCTAAAACGGTTGAGCGTTATAGCCCCTGAAGCATTAACATGACGAATGTGCGATCCGAAGACTTTCCCGAGGCCGGTGACAAGTAGTTCTTGATTGTATCAGCTGTGAGCGCGTGGTGCGGCTGGTTTGTCAAGATGTCGCTGGCGAGAGGGGGCGAGCACCGGACTCATCAGTATCCGTTTCTCAGCGGTTCCGGATTACTGGTGAGGCTCGCCCCCTCTCCTTAAACTTAAGAAAGTGCTTCCAGGCTGAGTCCAGAACTCGTGGAAGGGGTCAAACCCACTCAGCTGCGGTGAAGCAGAACTGTCCTGAACAGTCAGGTGCATGCAGTTCTGCTTCGCTTAGGGAGAGCCGCGGGCTTGACCCCCTCCCGTCGCTCGCGGCTCTCCCCTAAGCATAGGGAGTAGGTAAGCTTGGGTTTACGTACATTGTGCTGACGATTCCGTCACCAATCAAACCCCAGCACCGCACATTCGTCCTTCTCCCAGAGTTTACAATTGCTTGTAAATTGTGCGAGACGCGCAAAACCTCGTACAATAGAATGATATGAGAAATTTGTGGCGGATTGTCCGCTTTACCGGCGAGCTGTGGCCGTATTACGTCGGCGTGTCGGCGTTTACTATTTTAGTGGCTGGCATGAGCCAGTTGATGCCGCTGTTTACCAAAGGCGCCATTGACGAAGTTACCAAAATTGCCGCCGGCGGGCAGGCCGATGTTGGCAAGGTGGTGATTTTTGCCGTTTTGATTTTTGCCAGCGATGTCGGGCAGACGGTGTTCAGCTATTTTGGCGGTTACCTGGGCGACATGCTGTCGGCCCGGCTCAACCAGTTAATGAGCAATCGCTACTTCGCGCATTTGCTGGAGTTACCGCAAGCATACTTCGACCGCGAGCTGTCGGGCCGGACACTCAACCGCATGAACCGCGGCATCAATCAGATCACTCGCTTCGCCCAGGCGTTTGCCAACAACTTCCTGCAGTTCATTTTTAGCACCGTCTTTTCGCTGGTTATCGTGGCGTATTACTCCTGGCAAGTGGCGGTCATGCTGTTTATTATCTATCCGATTTTCATCTGGCTGACCGGCCTCACCAGCAAAAAGTGGCAGCGCCTGCAGCACACAATTAACGATGAGATGGACCAGGCCACCGGCCGCTTTGCCGAGGTAATTAGCCAAATAAAAGTCGTCAAAAGTTACCGCCAGCAGCAGCGCGAGCTGAACATTTTCGGTCGCCACTACAACGTCATGGTCGGCACCACACGCCCGCAGAGTCGCTATTGGCACCAGCAGGACACTATCCGCCGGCTGGTACTGAATGCCATCTTTCTGGCGATATTCGTGTACATTTTTGTCGAGACGGCGCGCGGCGCCTATAGCATCGGCACGATGGTGCTGCTTATCCAGTACGCCATGCTGGTGCGGATTCCGATTTTCAGTATTAGCTTCATCGTCGACCAATCGCAGCGCGCCGTCGCGAACACCAAAGATTATTTTGAGGTAATGGATGAACAGCCGGAGATTACTGACCAGCCAGGCGCTGAGCCAATCGTAATCAGCCAGGGCGAGGTCAAATTTGAGGACGTGGAGTTTGCGTACGGCAAAGGCAAGCCGGTGCTGCGCGGGCTGAATTTTACGCTTCAGCCCAACAGCAAGACGGCAATTGTCGGCGAAAGCGGTGAAGGCAAGACGACTGTTACCAGCTTGTTGCTCCGGCTATATGAAGTCAGCGGCGGTGCCATAACCATCGACGGGCAAAATATTAATGATGTCACGCAGGCCTCCTTGCACGAAAGCATCGGTATTGTCTTCCAGGACCCGGCGCTGTTTTCCGGTACCATTCGCGAAAATATCGCGTACGCCCGGCCGAAAGCCAGCCAGGCCGATATCGAAGCCGCCGCCCGGGCCGCCAACGCCCACGAATTTATCAGCAAGTTCGAAAAAGGCTACGACAGCGAAATCGGTGAACGCGGGCTGAAATTGTCCGGCGGCCAAAAGCAGCGGATTGCCATCGCCCGAGCGCTGCTCAAAAACGCCCCGATTTTGATCCTCGACGAAGCCACCAGTAGTCTCGACACCAAAAGCGAGCGACAGGTGCAGCAGGCGCTCGAGCACCTCATGAGGGGTCGCACCACGCTCATCATCGCCCACCGCCTGAGCACTATCCAGACCGTCGACACGATTGTGACACTGCAAAATGGCAAGGCCGATGAAGTCGGCTCACCGCATGAGCTTGCCAAAACCAAGGGTATCTACGCCGAGCTGCTGAAGCTCCAGCAGGGTCACACCAAAGCCGGTGAAGAGAAGTTAAAACACTACGGCATAAAGGAGTAAAATAGCGGTATGCGAAAAGCGGCACGGGCGATTATTATCAAAGACGGCAAGCTGTTGGTGACCAAGCGTAATAAATTCGGCAGCGAATATTACATTCTCATTGGCGGCGGCGTGGACATGGGCGAGACGCTGGAGCAGGCGCTGCAGCGCGAACTGCAGGAAGAATCCGGCGTCCAGGTGGCTAACCCCCGGCTGGTGTTCACCGAAAACGCTGGCGATATATACGGCCTCCAACACATTTTTCTCTGCGACTATGTGAGCGGCGAGCCGAAGCTCGACCTCAATTCTACTGAGTACAAAATCAATGCGCTCGGCCAAAATTTGTACGAGCCCATGTGGCTGCCGCTCGAGCAGCTGCCGGCAGCGACCTTCCGCTCGGAGCGGCTGAAGCAAGCGATTTTGCGCGGCGTGCGCGATGGTTTCCCGGACAATCCGGTCGACATCACTGACCTCAGTCCGGTATAATATAGGTAATGGCTACCACGACGCGACGCGACAGGATTTTTACCGGTTTTTTTGCGCTGCTGTTCTTGATAACGGCGTGTGGCCTTACTATTGCGGTAATTATCAGCAATTCTTCTGGTAACGACACCAGTACCCCCTCGGCGGCCACCCAGCTGGAAGGTGCCAAAGCTCAGGCGGCGCTTGCCCAGGCCAAACAACTAAGCGGAGATTCATCGTCAACCATGAAACTACAAGGTACCCAGCTCAAAGATTTTACCCCCGTCAAAAATATCGGCTCATTGCAGACTGATGATTTAGTAAAGGGCGACGGCCAGACCGTCCAGCCGGGCGACACGGTAACGGTCGAATACACCGGCGCGGTGGCGGCCACCGGCACTATTTTCCAAAGCTCGCTCGACAGTGGGCAACCGGCCACGTTTCCGCTCGGCAATGTTATTCCTGGCTGGACGCAGGGCATTCCCGGCATGAAAGTCGGCGGCACCCGCCGCTTATTAATTCCGGCTAATCTAGCGTACGGCGCCAACCCGCCAGCCGGCTCGGGTATTCCGAAAGACGCCGACCTGGTCTTCAACGTCACGCTGCTCGGCATTGGTGGATAGCAGCTTACCTGAACGGCACATTGCGGCGTTGCCAGCTCCGCTGCTCCTCCACCGCATTACAATACGACTTCGTCCGCTGCTCGCTGGCGCCTTGCACTGCACCATCCAGCTAGGCTGCAAGCGTTAAAGGTGTGTATAATTTGTGTAAAAAGCACAATATATGGGGCATTGACGATTAACAAGTGCGCTAGAGTATACTTAACTTACGATTTTCACCCGTGCGTTTGAGAGCACGAGCGGGGCAAAAACCGACACCAAAAAATAAGCCAAACCATACGGAGGGATACTATGGTCAAAAACATCACTATCTTTACTACCAACACCTGCGCCTACTGCGCCATGGTCAAGAAATACCTGGATGTCAAAGACCATAAGTACGAAGTCGTGAACCTCGATGATCATCCCGAGCGCCAGGCCGAGGCTTTAGCTCTCAGCGGCGCCTTAACCGTGCCAGTGACGGTCGTCACGAAGCACGACGACAGCCGCGAGGTCGTGGTTGGCTATAACCTAGCTAAATTAGCGCCGGCGCTCGCCTAGGTTCTGCTACAATTAATGCTAGAGTAAAATGCTCCATTGGTCTGGAGCATTTTTAAACTAAAGGGGAGACAAATGGCTGACGCACAAGAAGTTCCAACGCACGATGTGATAATTGTGGGTGCTGGGCCGGCGGCGCTTTCGGCGGCAATTTATACCACGCGCGAGGATATCGACACGCTGCTGTTCGAGCGGGCCGTGCCGGGCGGGCTGGCAGCCATTACCGACTGGGTCGATAATTATCCTGGTTTTGCCGAGGGCGTGGCCGGGCTGGAGCTGGCAACGCAACTGCAAAAGCAGGCCGAGCGCTTCGGTGCAGTGATTGAGCTGGGCGAAGTGACGGCATTAAAAGACGAAGGCGACTGGAAGCGGCTCGAGACCACCAGTGGTGATATGCGTGCCCGCGCGGTGTTGCTGACAATGGGCAGCGATTATAAAAAGATCGGCGTACCGGGCGAACAGGAATATTACGCCCGCGGCGTGCACTACTGCGCCACCTGCGACGGCGCCTTTTACCGCGACAAAAAGCTGGTGGTGGTCGGCGGTGGCAACAGCGCCGTGCAGGAATCTATCTTTCTGACCCGCTACGCCAGCAACATCGATCTGCTGGTTCGCAGCACCGTCAAAGCCTCCGAAGTGCTGCAGGAAGAATTGCAGAAATATGTCGACGAGGGCAAAATTACCGTGCACCTCGGCACCGCCACCGATGAAATTGTCGGGCAGGACGGCAAAGTTACCAAAGTCGTTGGTACTAAAGACGGTCAAAAAATAGAATTCGAAACCGACGGCGTGTTCGTGTTCGTCGGCTTGAAACCCAACAGTGAATTCCTGGCCGGTAGCGGTGTGGAGCTCGACCATCTGCATCTCGTTAAATCTGACGAAAACCTCATGACCAACCTCCCTGGTGTCTTCGTTGCCGGCGACATTCACTCCGGCGCGACGATGCAAATCGCCAGCGCCGCCGGCGAAGGCGCCACCGCCGCCCTAAAAATCCGCGAATACCTCGAAGGCCGCGCCCACCCCGTCCAGAACTAATGCTACGGCAAATCGGTCGGTAGCAAACTGTCTACCGGATCGGAGCCTATTAATGAACGGGTCGACGCGTGGATTGCTTCCCGAAGCTGTCCCGACTTTTGCACTTGCGGGTTACGAATAAGCGGGAGGAAGACGGCTTCTATAAACCGGCGGCGCGTACCGAGCGCCAAAGATCCAATCGTAATATCGAGTTCATTGGTGTCGGAACGCAACGTGAACACGTACACACGTCGCCACGCTGGCTGGCCGTTCACAAGCATTAAAAATTGTTTAAGCTCTCCTCTCAGCAGAGACACGTGGCTCAGGTCAATCGAAAAGTGCCGGCGGCGGAAAAACGGCCCGCGGCTTATCGTCAGTAAGCTACCGTTCAGCGTGAATGTTTGCCGTATATTGGCAATGACGTACCACACGTACAGTGTAACGACGATAGTGATTGCGGCGACGAACAACCAAAGCCCGGTGCTTTGATTGCCGGTGGGCTGGGTAGCGGAAGCGATTTCACCGAGCGCAAAAAAGGCGCCAATCAGCTGCATGATACCAATGAGCACGTGGTAAAATCTTCGGCTTTTGAAGGTGATAGTGGGGGCTGGGGGAGTGGTGTTTGTTTCCATTGCACTGATGGTATCACATCCAAGTCGAATTTATAGCTCGGTGTAGCCGTCGTAGTAGTCGAAGATGATTTGGGCGCGGGGCGTGCCGGACTGCTCGAACTGCGCCTGTAAATCTTCGACGAATTTTTGGCTGCCGGATAGATAAATTAAAGCGTCCGGTGGCGAGCTGGCTTTGATCTGCGCGGCGGTGAGCTGGTTGGGGGCGACGGAAATATCTTTGAGCGCCAGCGGGTAGGCGTCGGTCAGTTCGCGGAAAATCTGCTCGCGTCGGGCCCGCAGTTGATAGAAAAAGAAAATCGGCCGTTCCTGTTTTTGCCTAAGCAGCAGCTTGAGCATACTGGCGTAGCTGGCTAGACCAATGCCGCCGGCGACAAAAATCAACGGTTGGGCCGGGTCCTTGGGCAACACCAAATCGCCCATCGGGTCGGTGATTTCGGCCACATCGCCAGCATTTAGATGTTGCAAAACATTTTTATATGGACTCTGCAACCCGAAATGCTTGAGGACAAACGTAATGCTGGCCGCGCCGGGCAGAGATGTGAAACTGAAGGTCCGGCTGCCGCCGCGCGGGTCGTCGGCAACATTGCCTAGATGCAAATCGCAGTATTGTCCCGGCTCGAAATCAACCGGCCGCTCCGGCCGAAAGCTGTACTCCCAAATCCCCGGCGCAATCTCCGCGCGTTTTTCAAAAAACACCTGCATTATCTAATTATATCTCGTGACCGAAGCCGCTAAAAACAATCTACTTTTCAAACAAATCCGGATAGTCGGTGATGCTGGCGTGCAGCCCGGCTTTGGCCCAGCGGCTGGCTCGCTTCGGGCTGTTTTGCGGGAAGGCGTACAACCGGTAATTTCGGCTAACGGCCCGGATGAAGCCGGGCCACAGCACTGGCGCCCAGATGCTGATATCGCGGCTGCCGAGGCGGTGCGCACGCGAAGACGCCCGCACGCCCGACCAAAGCTCGTCGACGATTAGCAAATGGTGGGGGAATTCCCGGCGCAACGCTTTAAGGATTTTGAAATCAAAAGAAATAAACGCCAAATCTTCTGCCTGCCAGCCGCGACCCAGAAATTCTCGGATAACCTTGATAACCGGCTCGGTCGGTTCTTTGGGCTTCAGCTCAATAACGAGCGGTACGCGGCGGTTGACCAGCTCGATGGCCTCGGTCAGCGTTGGCATTTCGGGTTTGTGGGCTTTTAGCTCTGCCTGGCTGCACTCGCTGACACGCAGCTTGTTGCCGGCGGCGTCGCTGGCTTGCTCATCGTGCAGCAGCACCGGTACGCCGTCTTTGGTGACGCGGATGTCAATTTCTATGGCGTCGACGTGGTGCTCGAGCGCTTTTTCGAGTCCCTGCAGCGTGTTTTCCGGTGCCAGTCCTTTGGCGCCGCGGTGACCGATAACAAGCATTGCTTTAGTGTACAATAGATTTAAGTAAATAACTTCTAAATAGGAGACGTAAAATGCCTGATTTTAATAAAGTTCTGACGCCCGGCGACTACCAAAACGGCACCGTCAATACGGTGGTAGAAATTCCGGAAGGCTCGAACCTGAAGATTGAGTGGGACCGCAAAAATGCCGCTTTTACGCTGGACCGGGTCGAGCCGCAGATCTTTGCCAAGCCGTGCAATTATGGCTTCATCCCTCAAACATTAGATGAAGATGGTGACGAGCTTGATACTTTAATTGTCTGTGAGACGCCTCTGACAACCGGTATTTGGTTTGAAGCCAAAATCCTGGGTGTTATGAAGTTTGAAGATGACGGAGAAGTCGATGACAAAGTCGTGGTCCGCGTAGCTGACGACCGCAATGATGACTGGCTGAATACGCTCGATGACCTGGGCGAAGCTTGGAAAAAGCGCGTCGAGCACCACTTCAACCACTACAAAGACCTCAAAAAGCCCGGCAGCACCAAAGTCCTCGGCTGGGGCGACATCGAAGAGGCCAAAGCCATCATCGCCAAAGCCATCGCGCGCTACCAGGCCCAATAGCATGCGCATCAAAGTCATCGCCAAAGCGGTTGTCCAAAATGCCGACGGGCAAGTCCTGCTGATGAGGCGCAGCACCACCGATCCGCGCCGGCCGGGCGAGTGGGATTTTCCCGGCGGAGCCGTGGAAGCCGGCGAGGAGCTCAGCTTCGGTGCGGCCCGCGAAATCCAGGAAGAAGCCGGGCTCGTTATCAAACCGGCCGAACTGCGGCTTCTTTTTGCCGCCACTGAGCCCTACGAGCAAAGCGGCGAGAGTGTCACGCGGCTGCTGTTTGCCGGCCGGGCCGCGAGCGATAACATTCAGCTCAGCTTCGAGCACGACGAATACAAATGGGTCGACATCGCCACGGCGCTGCAGGATTTTCCGCACCCGTTCTATGCCCGCGGCCTGGCCTACGCCCGCGATCATCAGCTGCTATAATTGCACTATATAAAAGGGAGTGTGGCCTATGTCGATTAATTCGGAAAAATCCGGCCAGCACGAGCCTTGGCGCTCTATGGCCGAGTACGACAAGCTCATCGATAATATTGACGAGCTGCTGGATGGGCCGGACCCGGCCGAACAACCGTCAGAAGCTCCAATCGAAGGCGAATCGCCAGCCGCCGAAGACGCTGGCGAGCAGTAGTCTTTTGCATCCGCTGCCCCGCTTGCGCTACAATAAAAGCATAAGCGTAAAACTTCAGGGAGCGAAAGGAATAACAGATGAAAACACGGGTGGCGATTAACGGTTTCGGTCGGATTGGCCGGAATGCTTTTAAGATTGCGTTCGCGCGGCATGACTGCGAAATCGTGGCGATTAACGACCTGACCGACACCAAGACGCTGGCGTACCTCTTAAAGCACGATAGCAACTACGGTACGTATGATAAAGAAGTCGGTTATGACGACCAGAATATTGTTGTTGCCGGCAAGCACATCCGAGTACTGGCCGAGCGCGATCCGGCCGCTTTGCCTTGGGGCGATCTTGGCATCGACGTCGTTATCGAGAGTACCGGCTTTTTCGTAGAGCCGGACAAAGCGCGTGCACACATCCAGGCGGGAGCTAAACGTGTGGTTATCAGCGCACCGGCAAAAGGTGAAAGCGCCGACAGTGCGCCGACAGTGGTGCTGGGCGTCAATGATGACAAACTCGAAGAAGTGACTGACATTGTCAGCAATGCAAGCTGTACGACCAACTGCATCACACCGATAGCTGGCGTACTGGAAAGTGCCTTTGGTATCGAAAAGTTGATGATGACTACCATCCACAGCTATACCGCCAGTCAGCACCTACAAGATGGCCCGGGGAAAAACTTGCGCGAAGACCGTGCCGGTGCTCAGAACATTACCCCGACAACGACGGGCGCCTCAATTGCGGCCGCCAAAGCCCTGCCGGTGCTCGGCGGTATCTTCGGCGCCTTTGAAGTCCGCGTTCCCACACCGGTGGTTTCACTGGCGGATTTCGTAGTCGTTACCAAACGCAGTGTTAGTGCCGAGGAAGTAAACGAAGCTTTCAAAAAAGCTTCTAAAGAGCCGTTTTACCAAGGCATTTTGGATGTTACCGAAGACGAGCTGGTCAGCACCGATTTCATCGGCAACAGCCATTCGGCCACAGTGGACCTAAGTCTTACGCAAGTGGTTGGCGGCAACCTGCTGAAAGTAGTCGCCTGGTACGACAACGAATGGGGCTATTCCAACCGCCTAGTCGAAGTTGTCGCCGACACTGGCCGTTTGCTGCACGGCAAGGAAGCGCACGAGCACGAATAACGTTCGTATTTTGCCGGCGGGCAGCGTTACGCGCCGGCAAATTAGGAATTTGTCGGGCTGCACTTCGCTTGACTGCCCGCCAACAAAATACTCACTTCAGTCAGAGGTACAATAATGAAAATTTATATCGGGGCCGACCACAACGGATTTGAACTCAAAAGGCAAATTGCCGATTTCCTGCGACGCTCCGGTCACGAAGTTGTCGACGAGGGCGACGCCAAGCTCCAGCCGGAAGACGACTACCCGCAGTTCGCTGCGCGGCTGGTAACGGCCATGAAAACCAGCGACGAGCAAGACCCGCGGGGTATTTTAATCTGCGGCAGCGGCCAGGGTATGTGCATGGCGGCTAACCGTTTCAAAGGCATCCGCGCTGCGCTGTGTCTCGACGCCGCCGAAGCCCGCATGGCCCGTAACGACGACGACGCCAACGTGCTGTGTCTGCCAGCCCGCCTGCTTACTTTTGAGCAAACCCAGCCAATTATCAGCGCCTGGCTCAGTACACCGTTCGCCGCCGCCCCGCGCTTCAAGCGCCGCCTACGCGAGCTTGATGATTTAGGGAGTTAATCCGTGGCCGTTACTATTTGCCCGACCATTTTAGCGAACGATTCCGAGGACTATCGGCGACAAATGGAGCGCATCGAGCCGTTCGCAGCTCGCATCCACGTCGATGTTACGGATGGGGATTTTGCCGTCAACAAAACGGTCGGGCTCGATAGCGTCTGGTGGCGCGGCAACCGTACTATCGACCTGCACGTCATGTACCGCTACCCGACCGAGCACAGTGACATCATTGTGGCCATGCGCCCACGGCTGGTGATTATGCACGCCGAAGCGGAGGGCAATTTCATGCAATTTGCCGACTACCTGCATCACCACGGCATTGAAGTCGGCATCGCGCTGCTGCAACGTACGGCGGTGGGCGACATTGTGCCAGCGCTGAAATTTATCGATCACGTGCTGGTGTTTTCGGGCAATCTTGGCCATTTCGGCGGTGAAGCCGACCTTGACCTGCTCAAGAAAATTAACGGCCTGCGCGAGCTCAAGCCGACCATCGAAATCGGCTGGGACGGCGGCATCAATGACCAAAATGCGGCCCAAATTGCCGCAGCCGGCGTCGACGTGCTGAATGTTGGCGGCTTCATCCAGAAGGCGGCTGACCCGGCCCAGGCGTATGCTACACTGGTAGCAAAAGTGCAAGCGTTATGACACAAACATATTCACTCGAAGCCCTGGAAATAAAAGCCAACACCATCCGCGAGGATATTATCACGATGCTCGAGGAAGCTGGCAGTGGTCACAGTGCCGGGCCGCTCGGCTTGGCTGATATTTTTACGGCGCTGTATTTTAATGTCCTGAAGCACGACCCGAAAAACCCCGATTGGCCAGAGCGCGATATTTTGATTCTATCTAACGGCCACTGCGTGCCGGTGCGCTACGCGACGATGGCCGAAGCCGGTTATTTTGACAAAAAAGAATTAATGACGCTGCGGAAATTAGGCAGCCGGTTGCAGGGTCACCCGGAGCGGGTCCGCTTGCCTGGGCTGGAATCCACCAGCGGGCCGCTCGGCAGCGGTTTGTCTCAGGCAATTGGTATCGCGTTGGCGCATCGAATGGATAATGTGAAGAACCGCTGGGTGTACGTGGTGATGGGCGATGGCGAGCAGGACGAAGGCAACGTCTGGGAAGCCGCCATGCTGGCCGGCAAGGAAAAACTGGCGAATTTAATTGCCATTACCGACAGAAATAACATTCAGATCGACGGCCCGACTGAGCAAGTGATGCCGCTGGAAGATTTCAAAGCCAAGTGGGAAGCCTTCGGCTGGCACGTGCTGGAAATCGACGGTAACGACATCGAAGCCGTCATCGACGCCGCCAATATGGCCAAAGCCATCGAAAACAAGCCGACGATGATTGTCGCGCACACGGTCCCAGGAAAAGGTGTCGACTTCATGGAGTATGACTTCAATTGGCACGGCAAACCGCCCGACCACGAGCAAGCCAAAAAAGCCCTGCACGAACTCCGCACCCTCGGCGGCAAAATTCGGAGCGAACATGAGTAAACTTCTTATAGCTATTTTGTTCATTTTGAGTGCGCTCGTCGGCGTAATTATTACTGTAGGAAGTTTGCATGTAACATCAAAGTCCAGAAAATGCCTGGCCAATTGCACTACGCTGCTAGACGGTTCGGTTGTGTCACCGTTGGCTGATGGGGGAGACAACGCGCGGGTAGAAGACTATGGCTTCCCGTTTGCGTTCCGGGAGCACCAACAGCGTGATTGCTTTAGTGCTGTCCCTTCAGACTGTGCTAGGTCTGTAACAGTTTACTCGAATATGATTTATGATTTTCTGATTTATTTCGGTGCGTCGGTTGTTGTATTATTCGGCGCTAGCTGGCTGGTGACGAGGAGGCGCGCATGAGTGATTTTCATTTAATTGACGTGAACGGCGAGCTTGAGCAAGAGCCGATTCGGGCGGGGTTTGGGCGTGGGTTACTGGAGGCCGGCAAGCTGGATGGCAATGTCGTGGCGGCCTGTGCCGATTTGACCGATTCGACCAAAATGGGCGACTTTGCAAAGGAATTTCCGGAGCGATATATCGAGATTGGTGTGGCCGAGCAGAACCTGGTGACGGTTGGCAGCGGCTTGGCGGCGGCCGGCAAGATTCCATTTGTCAGCAGTTACGCGGCGTTTATGCCTGGGCGCTGTTGGGAGCAGATTCGCACGACAATTTGTCTGAATGACCAGCCGGTAAAATTAATAGGCAGCCACGCTGGCGTTTCCGTCGGTCCGGATGGCGCCACGCACCAAATGCTGGAAGATTTGGCGCTGATGCGGGCACTGCCGAACATGGTGGTGTTAGCGCCGGGCGACTCGGTCGAGGCCGAAAAAATGACGCTGGCAATGGCCAAAGACAGTCGCCCGAACTATATGCGCCTGGCTCGTGAAGCGACGCCGGTATTCACAACAAAAGACACGCCCTTCGAAATTGGCAAAGCCTACGTATTCGAAAAGGGCGCTGATGTGACGCTGATTGCCACCGGCACCATGACCTATCACGCACTGCTAGCCGCCGAAGAACTGTACAAAGACGGCATCGAAGCCGAGGTAATTCATTGTCCGACTATCAAGCCGCTCGACGCCGAAACTATTATTAAATCTGTCAAAAAAACCGGCGCGGTGGTGACGGCCGAAGAAGCGCAAATCACCGGCGGTCTCGGCGGCGCTATCGCCGAGCTGCTGGCCGAAAACTGCCCGGCGCCGCTGCAGCGCATCGGTATGAAAGACCACTTCGGCGAATCCGGCGAACCGAACGAGCTGCTGACGCACTTCGGCCTCGATGCCAAACACATCCGCCTGGCCGCCCACCACGTCGTCGAACTCAAAAAATAATTATTTGACTGGCTCGGGCAGCTTAAAATCGCTAGGGGTGAGCTTGCCATCGGCGCAACCGGGATAATTGACGCTGCGGTCTATTGACATGCCTGAGCCGCCATCACCAAATCGAGTTAGGTAATAGCTAGTCTCAACCAGATCCGGACCGTCGCATACTTCTTCTATATTAAGTCTGTCGATTTTCAGCTCACGCGTACCATTATTATAGAAAGTAGTTGAAGATTTAATTCCACCTGATTGCACGGCGGAATTTCCCGTCACAGATGTTTCCTTATGCTCATTGCCGCCTTTAGAACCCCCGCAGGCGGTCAGGCCGAGGCCAAGAGTTAGTGCAAGCGGCAGAGCCAGCAGCCGGTTTCGGTTTTTAATAGTCTCTATCATAATATTCTCCTTTAGGGTAAGTATTGTTCTGATAATTGGAAAATGCAAGCGTAAGCGATACAGCTGAAGGAGATGTCTGTCTCGCTTAGAGAAGTTCGTGACAATTGTGCGCAGGCGCGAGCCGAGCATTGGGCGTTCGGTGCGTTTAATCTTGACGATGAGCCGACGCTGCGGGCGGTGGCGCAGCTTTTGTGCTGGCCGAAATCCGCAGCGACAATGTGGCGCTCGTGGCGGTCATCGCCAACTTCAAAATAATAATTGTAGTATTGCTCAGTGCCTGGCTGCTCAAAGAGCGCCAAAAAATTCGGCAAAAGACTGCCGGCGCCATCGCTGCCTTAGCCGGCCTCACGGTAATGTTCTGGCGCTAGAGCTTGGCTAGAAATTCGCCGAGCGCGGCTGGTGTCTGCACGGCTACGACCTGGCTGGGGTTCGATAAATACGACAAAATCACGTCACGGGTTGTTTTGTCGCCAACCAAAATCGTCAGACCCGAGCCGGCGTCGAGCATTTCGACGTCATTGATGGCGTTGCCGGCGATGAGCATTTGCTCGGGCTCGATGTGAAGCTGGCGAGCGACGTTACGCACGGACAAACCTTTATTGATATTATTTTTGATAAATTCCATATTGCCATCTTGGAAAATCACATTTGTATCGGTGCGCGTAAAGGCCAATTTCAGATTTTCAACCTTAACGTAGTCTTTTAGTTTCAATGTCACATTTGTGAGCTTTTCTTTGAGCATTAATTCTTTTAACTCGCCGAGCGAGGACACAAAAACCCGGGCGTAGTGACTGCGCTTTTTTATTTCCGCGTCGATGTCTTTTTCGTCCAGACAGCAAACTTCGACTTTGCGGCTAACGTCGAGCGGGTTGTACCAAACCAGCTTGAATAATTCGATATTGGCGCGGGCAAAATCGATGATGTGTTCGATTTCACTTTTCGAAAAGAATTCGCCAAAAACGGTTTCGCCGCTTCTGTCGACGATTTTTGTGCCATGTTCGAGGATTAACAGTGCCTCTGGCGAAATTATGGTGTCAAAATCTTCGCCGAGAGTTTCTTTGAGGCGGATGAATCCGCGGCCGGTCGAAACTGTGGTAATGCAGCCGAGCGAATGCAAATGTTTAATGCCAGAGACGATTTCCGGGGGGATGTTGCCGCGGTCGGCTATGGTGCCGTCAACATCGAAAATAGCAAGTTTCGGTTTTACATTCATGGCCTTAGCTTAGCATGAAATTTGCGCAAGCTCGGCGAAGCGTTTAGAATAAAGCTAATGGCTATCTCGCTTAGAGAAATTCGTGATAATTGTGCGCGGGCGCGGCAGCGCATGGCGCAGGCGCGGGCTGAGCATTGGGCGTTCGGCGCGTTTAATCTGGATGATGAGCCGACGCTGCGGGCTGTCGCGCAGGCCGCCAAAGCCAAGAATGCGCCGGTTTTGGTTGAGGTGAGCCAGGGCGAGGTCGATGACATCGGCCTCGACAACGTGCGGGATCTCGTCGACAACTGCAAATATGTGTACGGGGTCGAGATGTACGTTAATCTCGATCACTCGCCAACCATCGAGGCCGCCAAGGCCGGCATCGACGCCGGTTTTGAGTTCATCCACATTGATGTTTCGCAAAAGAACCATGACGCTACCGATGAAGAAATTGTCGCCGCCACAAAAGAAATTGTGGAGTACGCCAAATTTACCGGGGCCAGCGTCGAGTCCGAGCCGCATTATTTTGGCGGTGCCTCCAGCCTATTCGATCAAAAATTCGACTACGAGGAGATAAAAAAGACCTTCAGCACGCCGGAAGGCGCGGCGGCTTTTGTGCACGACACCGGCATCGACACTTTTGCCGCGGCCGTCGGCAACTTGCATGGTAAATATCCGGTGCCAAAAAAGCTCGACCTCGAACTGCTGCAGCAAATCCGCAACGCCATCGACTGCAACATTTCCTTGCACGGCGGCTCCGATACGCCGGGGCATTACTTCCGCGACGCGGTCAAAATTGGTGTGAGCAAAATCAATATCAATTCCGACATGCGCTTCGCTTACCGCCAAGCGCTTGATCAAGTTCTGAAAGAAAATCCCGACGAAATCTCGGTGGCGAAACTACTAAACAAATCAGTCATCCCGGCTGTCCAAGCGGTCGTCGAATCCAAGATTGACGACTTCGCCAGCGCCGGCAAGGCTGTGGTATAGTGGAATTTAGAAGATGAAACAGAAAGAGTGGGATTGAAATGGCTGACCAACCAGACGTGATGAGCATCGGCGACATCGTGACCGATGATTTTATCGAGTTGATTGAAAAAGAAGAGCACACGTTCGAGGACGAGCAGGGCAAGTGGCTTGCGGTGCCGTTTGGTACCAAGATTCCGTTCGACCACCACGACGTGGTGCCGGCGGTGGGCAATGCCAGCAACGCCGCGGTGTGTTTTGCGCGACTTGGTCTGAACTCGGCATTTGCGACTAATATCGGCGGCGACCAGATCGGCCGCGATATGCTGGCGGTGCTTGAAAAAGAGGGCGTGGATCATCGGTTTGTGCGGATTAATCCGGGCAACAAGAGCAACTACCACTTCGTACTGCGCTTCGGCGCCGAGCGGACGATACTTATCAAGCACGAAGCCTACGACTATCACTGGCCGGACATCAAGCCGACCGAAGTGCCACAGTGGGTGTATTTCAGCAGTATTTCCGACCACGCCATCGACTACCATGACCAAGTTTCCGACTGGCTCGATAAAAACCCGGATGTGAAGCTGGCCTTCAACCCCGGCACGTTCCAAATGGAGGCTGGCGCCGAGCGGCTGAAGCGGATTTACCAGCGCTCCGAGGCGCTGATTTTGAACCGCGAGGAAGCCGTTACCGTCGGCGGCGGTAACCACGAAGATGTCCACGATTTGATCAATAAACTCCACGAGCTGGGACCGAAAATTGTCGTTGTCACCGACGGCCCGGCCGGCGCGTATGCCAGCGATGGCCAAACTCGGCTCAAAATGCCGCTGTATCCCGACCCGAAAGAGCCGGTCGACCGCACCGGCGCCGGCGACGCCTTCGCCAGTACCTTTGTAGCGGCCTTAATCAAAGGCAATAACATCGAAGGCGCGCTGCAGTGGGCCCCCATCAACTCGATGAGTGTGTGCCAGGCTGTCGGCGCCCAAGCCGGCTTGCTCAGCGAGCAAAAACTCGAAGAATATTTGCGCAATGCCCCTGATTGGTACAGGCCAGGGTCGTTTTAGCCACCGGTAAACTTTCCGCCGGTTTGCGCTTGTGCTATTGTGTTAGCAGAGGGTTGTTGCCAGGGTTGCAACTAGCCGTAACGAGACAAAGACACATGCCAGCGCCACAAAACATACACCAAATTCGGGAGCAGAAAGTCTAGCTATGTCGCGGATGTTGTCCGAGCTGCTTGGTTTGCCCGAAATGGCGCTCAAAAACGGTCTGCGCGAGCTGGAGCAGGCCAGTGGCCACCCCAGTGCCGATGTCCGGCTGACGGCCGAGGTGCTGCATACCGGACAGAGCAAATTGCGCGAACTAGGGCTGAACCCGCATGACACCACGGGGCCAGAGCTGTACGCGGCGCTCGAAGAGCGCTTAAAGCAAGATGACGCCCGCCTGGCCAAAAGCCTACAGGCGGCCGCCCACGCCGACGACGTGATGGCTGGCGTGGCCGGCGCGCTGCGCAGCGCTAATATCGAGCGTGGCTGCTTCGCGCTGAAGCTAACGACCGCCAAGCGTCTGCTGCAACGAGCTGCTCCGAAGAAAGTCATGAAACAGCTCGGCTACCGCAGCTTGGAGTCGATGCTCAAGCACGAATCCGTCCCGGCACTGTACGCCGCCGCCTGGCTGGTGGAATCACCCAGCTGGCGTAAGCATTTGACTGATAGCTATCGGCAGCTCAAGCCGGCCGATTTTGAAACGCGCGATATTAACATTATTAACCCTACTTCGCAGCGCTGGCAGGAGCTGGCCGAGACGGTTGTGGCTCAGCAGCGCCACAATGTGCTGGGCTTTAAAGAATTGGGCGCCATTGTGCTGCTGCCGCTGCCCAGCAAAGAGCAACCGCCGGTTACTACTACTGTGACGCTGTCGCTGGCGCTGGAACAAACCAATGAGATCCGCGCCGCCGGCACCTTCTTGAAACTCTGCCAGGTCAAACCAGACTTCGGCGACGTCGTGCACACCGTTGCTACCAGCGAGCCGGTGCTGGATGCCGAATTACTCGACAAACCCGTCGCCTGGCAACTCATCCAGCGCTATTACGCCCGCACGCTGGCCGCCTTCCGCAGTGATATTTTTGAGCCGCACATCCAGCCCACCGACCTCAGCTGGCACGCTATCGAGCATGTACTGGCCGATATCGAGCCAACGATGGAGTTCTGGCGCGACACCAGCCATCTCGGTCTGCTGCACGAGCGCCAGCCGGTGTCATTCAACATTCTCGATGTGGCGCTGAACCGCTGCAACCAGCTACCCTTCGAGCAGCGCATCGTGCATTACCTGCGCCATTCCCTTCGCCACGAATTATTGCTAAGATACCTTAAGCATGATAATGTCGAGCAAACCGTACTCGGCCAGTTGCAGGCCGAGCTAGTAGCCGAGCCGGCATTACTGTAAATGAATAGATGGGTGGGAAAATAAATATGTATCAGATCTGTGTTTCCGGGGCGGCTAAGGGCGAAAGTGTCGAAGAGGGCAAAGAACTGGCGCGCCGGCTGGGCGCGGCCATTGCCAAGGCTGGCCACAGCTTGCTGACCGGTGCCACCATCGGCCTGCCCAATTACGCCGCCGAAGGCTACAAAGCTGCCGGCGGCACCATGAGCGTTGGTATCAGTCCAGCCGCCAGCAAGGTCGAACACGTTATGAAATACCGTCTGCCCATCGAAGCGTACGACACCATTTTGTACACCGGATTGCATTACGTTGGCCGCGACACGTTATTAATCACCAGCAGCGACGCGGTGGTCAGTATTGGCGGTCGGCTGGGTACACTGCACGAATTTACCATCGCCATGGAGACGAGCACGCCCATCGGTTTCCTGCAGGGCGCCGGTGGTGTCAGCGAGCAAATTCAGACGCTTATGGGGCTGGCGCACCCCATCCGCCACGGCGATTATGTCACTTTTAGCGACGACGCGACCGAGCTCATTACCGACCTGACCAAATTCCTCGACACCGAACATGCTAAATACCGCAAGCTCTATTAATTGATAGCTGGCCAGTGGTGTAAGCCGAAGGTGCTATTGCTTTCCACTACGAAACCGGCTATGTTGTGAGCAATAGCAATTACAGACAATGGCCATGAAGCAAACCAAGCAGAAATCATCCAAACCGGCCCGGCGCACCCGACACATGCGCTTTTCGGCGGCAGAAATTATCCTGGGCGTCATTCTCATTATCGGCTTGGTTGTCCTCGGCTACGCCCTCTGGCAAACCAGCAAGGCGAACGAAAAGGCCGACAAGGCGCCCGCAGTCGCCCAGGCGCCGAAGCCCGACCCGTACGAAGGCTGGCACAGCTACACGCTCGCCAATAGCCAGGTGAATTTCCACTATCCGTCAAAATGGCAGATCACCGACAGCTCGGATCAGTATGACGACCAAGTGAATTTTGCCGGCGATAACGGCTTTAGCGCCGAGATTACCTTCGGTACCACCGGCCACCCCTCGCTCGACTATCAGCCGGTTGTTCGCTATGCCAAAGAGCAATTATTTAAGGGCAAGTTTGACGCCAATGGTCGCTACAGCCTGAACAAAACCGCCTGGTACCTCGATTTCATCGGCGGTACACCTAAGCAAGCCAAAGACGGCAAGGTCTACGGCGTGCAAGTATCTACAAGTAAAACCAAAGCTCTGGCCACACCAATTTTCGGTAAATACGCCGTTGATATACATGCCCAAACCGCCAAACCGCTATCGCTCGCCGCCGCCAAAACCAATCCCGACTACCAAGATTTCTACCGGCTCATCGCCTCTCTCAACAAAGCCCACTAGCGCCAGCAAGCCTCGAGTGGCCACGCACCGAAAAGACGCTATTGCTTTTGCCCGCCGCTTCGCCTATTGTTATCTCAGTAACAACAAGGAATTAAGCGATGGGCAAACCAAACCAAAAGGGCTTCGCAGTCATCGAGGCAATCCTGGCCATAGTTTTAATTATCGGCCTGGTGGTCATCGGCTATGCTGTCTGGAAAACAGACAAAGATAGCACTAATGCCGACAAAACAACCAAAACAGTGGCTTCCCAACACTCCCAAACTACTCAGAAGCCAACGACTAGCGCCAGCAAGCTCACAACGTATACTTCTGAAACCGAAAAGTCATCTTTTCAATATCCCACTAGCTGGAAGGTAGTAGAGCAGGCCCCACAAACATCTGACCAATATGGCGTGTCGGGCGATCAGATTGCGATCAAGAGCCCTAGCGGTAAACTTCAACTCATTTGGGAGTCGCTCGTCGGTGGTGTTGGTGGCGACTGCTTACACGATATCGCGCCATCGCAGGGAGGCTGTACTGCTTTTACGTACACCTCGGCAACTCCTCTGGCTACCGAAGGCAGTCTTGTTGTTGCAAGTGGCTGGGCGGAGGTAGCGGAATTTTCTGCCTCTGGCAAATCTAGCGGCAGTACGTTTATACCCATACTGGCCATCCGCAATGCTTCAGATGTTAAAATTGGTATGGAACAGAGGGACATCGGCTATCAGTTCTTTCAAGCTCGTAATGCGGGTAAAAGCGCCAGCTCTCCAGATCCCGGAGTATCATTCTTTACTATTAACGGCGTACAAATGGGCGCGAGCAACTCTACTACGCCACACTTTAGTTCGGCACAGGCCGCTAAGGCATACTTAAACGATCCTGAATTTGTCGCCGCTAAGCAAATACTGCTGAGCTATCATTACTAATTAACGACCTAGCCAAAAGGAGATCCATGCACCTCAATAAGAACAAATCCGGTTTTGCAGTCATCGAACTAATCTTAGCAGCCGTCCTCTTAATTGGTATTGTCGTTATCGGCTACGCCGTCTGGAAAACCAATAAGGACAACACTAACGCCGACAAGCAACTGACGGCAAGCGGTACAACGGCCACTGAGGCAAGTGCGCCCAAATACCTGGACATCAAGGAGTGGGGTGTCAAATTAAAAGTTGCTTCGCCTATCAAAGGCGCTACGCTAACTTATCGCATCGTCAAAAACAATAAGAATTTGCCGCCGACGGCCTTCTTGTCAACGAAATCGCTGGATGCATCAAAAGCATGCCGGGAATATTACAGCGCCGGATTATCGGCAGAAGAAGTGTTCCCGACATTCAACTTCATATCTCGATATAGTCCTAGCGACAAGGTGTCCATATGGTCGGATAGCCAGGATAATCCTGTCGATGTGACAGCTCAAGACGCCGCTAAGCAGTATCCCACGGACTATAAGCAAATCGGAAACTATATCTTCACAGCCGGTCATGGCAATGGTTTACCTTGCACTGCTGATGGAGGCCAGCAAGTCTCGAACATGTACATCCCGGCAACTAACAATATAAGTTTGAATTTACAAGCTGACTAGCCGGCAGGCGCAGTTATAAACAGAAGGAAGGCTTTACTTAAAAAGGCCAGTCGTTAATCAGGCTGCCATTTCCGGCAGGCTGTCAGCTCGCTACGATTTAGCTAGCCGTTCTTGCTACAATATAAGGATGGCTAAGTTTAAGCTTTCCAGTGATTTTGGGCCGATGGGCGACCAGCCGGCGGCTATTGCGCAGCTGACGAAGGGTTTGCAGGATGGCCTGCGCGACCAGACTTTGCTCGGCGTGACGGGTAGCGGCAAAACGTTTTCGATGGCGAATGTCATCCAGAATGTGCAGCGGCCGACGCTGGTTTTGAGCCACAACAAAACGTTGGCGGCGCAGCTTTATAGTGAGTTCAAAAACTTTTTCCCGGACAATGCGGTGCATTATTTTGTCAGCTACTTCGACTACTATCAGCCGGAGGCGTACATGCCGCGCACCGACACCTACATCGAAAAGGACAGCGACATCAATGAGGAAATTGACCGGCTGCGCCACGCTGCCACCGACGCGCTGCTGACACGCAAAGATGTGATTATCGTTGCCAGCGTTTCTTGCATTTATGGCATCGGTAGTCCGGCCGATTATAACGATTTGTCGGTGGTGATTAAAAAGGGCGAGCGGCGGCTGCGCGACAAGTTGCTGCGCCATCTCACCGATATTCAATACCAACGCAATGATCTTGATTTTCACCGCGGTGTTTTCCGGGTGCGCGGCGACGTGGTCGATGTTTTCCCGGCCGGCGAAGAAGTTGCGTACCGCGCCGAATTCTTCGGCGATGAAATCGACCGGATTACGCAAATCGACCCGTTGACCGGCGAGATTCTGAAAAACCTCGACACAGTCAAAATTTTCCCGAGCAGTCACTACGTCACGCCGCAAGAAAAACTGAAAGTTGCGCTCGGCAAAATCGAGCAGGAGCTGGCCGAGCGGTTGGCGCTGTTTAAAAAAGAAGGCAAATTGCTCGAAGCCCAGCGCCTCGAGCAGCGCACGCGATTTGATCTCGAAATGCTCGAGGAAACCGGCTTCGTGAAAGGTATTGAGAATTATTCCCGCTATCTGACCAACCGCGAGCCGGGCGAGCAACCGGCGACGCTGCTCGATTATTACCCCGACGATTTTCTGCTCATGATCGACGAAAGCCACATGACCATCCCGCAGGTGCGCGGCATGTACAACGGCGACCGCGCCCGCAAAGAAGTACTGGTCGACTATGGCTTCCGCCTGCCCAGCGCGCTCGATAACCGGCCGCTCACATTTACTGAATTTGAAAGACACGTCAACCAAGCGGTGTACGTTTCTGCCACGCCGGCCGAGTATGAACTGAGCCGCTCGCCCAAGCCGGCCCAGCAGGTGATTCGTCCGACCGGTTTGCTCGACCCGCCGATTGAAGTCCGCCCGATTGAAGGCCAAATTGATGATCTTATCGGCGAAATCCGCAGCACGGTTGAAAAGCATCAACGAGTTTTGGTCACGACCTTAACAAAGCGAATGTCGGAAGACCTCACTGAATATTTGCAAGATGTGAATATTAAAGTGGCATATTTGCATAGTGATATCGACACGCTCGAGCGCAGCGATATTTTACGTGATTTGCGGCTGGGGACTTATGACGTCTTGGTCGGGATTAATTTACTCCGCGAAGGCTTGGATTTGCCTGAGGTCTCGTTGGTGGCAATTCTGGATGCCGACAAAGAGGGCTTTTTGCGGTCCGAACAAGCCTTAATCCAAACCGTCGGCCGCGCCGCCCGCCACGAGCAGGGTCGCGTCGTTATGTACGCCGACCACATCACCGATTCTATGCGGCGTACCATCGATGAAACCAATCGCCGCCGCGAAATTCAGGAAAAATATAACAAAGAGCACAATATTACGCCGACCGGTATCAAGCGCGCCGTCGAAAAAGGCCTGCGCCCCGATCTGCCCGAAGAAGCCAAAACCGCCAAGCTCGACCTCAAAAAAATTCCCAAAGACGAATACAAATCGCTCATCAAAGACCTCACCCGCCAAATGGACCTGGCAAGCGCCAACCTGGAATTCGAAAAAGCCGCCGAGCTGCGCGACATCATCCAGCAGATCAAAAGCCAAGCGTAAGCATTGCGCTCCACCGTAAAACCTCGTATGCTAACCGTAATGGAAGCCCACAAATACCACGGCATGCAGCACTGGTATGAAATGTACCTATTGCAGGACGAATTGGACCAAGCGGCCTGGCGCAGCATATTACTAGGTATCTCACAGCACATCGGCTTTCTGACGCAATGGAAACTAGTGCTGCGCGTCGAGCATAACACCGTGCATTATTTTGTGGGGACGAACAAAGACGTCGGCTTGCTTTCGAGCAACCTGAACGGCGTGGTACTGCGGCCGGTGCCATACGAGCAAGTTGCTATTAAGGAAAAGATGGGCGCCGAGCGATTTGTGCGTTATGTAACCGGCGGCGGTATTTTGGACATGCGCGAAAAATACCAGGTCAAACGCGGCCGCGAACTGGAGAGCGCAATCTTCTCGATCCGTACAGTGAATACGGAAAAGGCACATGTCAGCCTCAAATTCTATTTCAAGTCGCCAGCGGGCAAGTACACCGTGGCGTGCAAAACGCTGCTCAAATTGCCAGTGCAACTGCTGGCTGTCGATTTTGCGGCCAACACGAAATACCTGCGCGTCAAGCAGCCGCAATATCTGGATATCCAAAAAGCCCTCCACGTGCTGCAGAGTGATAATGTCAACGCGGTGTTCGAAATTGACACCTTTCCGTATTTGCCAAGCAACTATTACCTGCCACTTACCAGTTATGATTTCGACAGACACTCATTTATTATCGGCGCAAGCGGCAGCGGCAAGTCAAAACTCATCGGACTGTTCGTTGACCGGCTCGCCCGGATGGCGGCTTTCAACCAAAACTACCGCGTGGTGGTAATAGATCCGCATGCATCGCTAGAAAAAGACCTGCGCAGCGTTGCCGACTCCTTCGTGATAGATTTTAAATCCGGTCAAGCCAGTGCCGAGCTATTTGGTGGCAGCGCCACAGACGTGTCGGCCGCGACTGAGCTGACGGGGACACTGTTTAAATCGCTGCTGGCGGATCAGTTTAACCCCAAGGTCGAGCGCGTGCTGCGCTTCAGTATTTACGTGCTTTTGACAGCTCAAACTATGTCGCTCGATATGCTAAAACGCTTTGTCAATGATATTGAACTGCGCAATCAGGTTTTGGCGCACGTGCAGGGGCACGTGCCGCCAAATATCATCCAGTTTTTTGGCGCGGACTTCAATGAAATGCGCAGCAAATATTATAACGAGGCGCTTGCTCCCATCATTTCACTGGTGGACGAAATGCAAATTCAGCCCGCTCTGGCTGGCACCGGTCACGACAGCGAATCGCTATCACGGCTCATAAACCACCATTTTCTAACGATATTTTCGCTCAACAAAGTCAGCATGGGCGAGAAGGTGGTCAAAACGGTCGCCGGCCTGCTGATACAACAAATCTTTTTGCTGGCCCAAGCCGGCTCATTCGGCCAGAAAATTATCCTTATAATCGATGAGGTTTCGGTAGTGCAAAATCCGGCCCTGGCGCAGATATTGGCCGAAGCCCGCAAGTATAATTTATTCGTCTTTCTGACCCAGCAATATTTTGGCCAGATAGACAAGCCGCTTCAAGAAGCAATTTTTAGCAATGTCAGCAATTATTATGCTTTCCGGGTTTCGGAGGAGGACGCTCGGGCACTTGAAGGTAATCTGACGTTAGAGATCCCGCAAGAAATCATGTTGGCCGAAAAAGAAAAAGGGCTGAAAGACAGTGATACACGCGTGCGGATGCTGACCGGTTTGAACATTCGCGAATGTTTGGTGCGCTTGAGCGCTGGCGGGCAAATATTGCCATGCGTGAAGGCCCGGACGCTCGATTGGCTGCCGGCCGAGCAACCGATTGCCGCGCAGTCGCTGGCGCACTACACCCAGGCACAACAACTGCCGACAAAGTTTGTTGAGCAGCCAGCCCAACCGGCGCCGGTAGCCGCTGCGACTCCTATGCCAACACAAATTACGCCCGTGCCATTACCCCAGCAACCGGCGGCTGCACCGCAGCCGGCCCTGCAAGTCCGTCCCATGAGCACCATAGCCGAAATACTCGCCAGCCAATCAACCATCCGTAAACCGCTAAACGCAAGGACAGCTTAAATGAACGACCAAGTCGCCAAGCAGATTGTAGATAAAATAATCGGTCAGATCTTCGGTTATCAAAACCCATTGAGCCTGGAGCAGGTCATGCAGAAATTCGCCTTTGATGTGCGCCTGCCCCAGCAGGTATACGACAGCCTCACCGGCAAACCGACTTGGGCGCTGTCAACCAATCCGGCCAAATTTGTCCAGCACGAGGCGCAGATGACGCTACCGGAGGGTCAAGCGGAGCGGCCGAAGCGCCCCATCAACTCCATCCAAGACGTTCTGACGTATTGGCAGGAAACCAATTGGATGGCGACGGAGCGCTACAACGATTCGATAAACGTGGCCGAGTCGGACAACATCCGCAAGTCCGAGAACGTCTATCGATCTTCTGATATCGGCGATTCCAAAAATATTATTTTTTCAGACAGCGTGTATGACGGCTGCGAATACATCATCGCCGGCCAGCGCTCGGCTTCGTCAAGCTTTTGCATCCGACTTGAAGATAGTAGCCAGGTTTCTAATAGCTTTAGTGTCAACTGGAGCTCCAAAGTAGTGAATAGTTTTTTCATTCAGGACGCCTATGACATGCAGGACTGCATGTTCTGCTCGCACCTCACCGGCAAGCAATACTGGATAGCCAACATGCCGTTCGAGCGCGAGGAATATCTAAAGATCAAGGACTTGGTCGCCCGCTGGATTCTTACCAGTTAGACCTGTTATACTAGCCGGTAAATGGCAGATCTTTCACGCGATGATGTATTGAAGTTGGCCCGCTTGAGCCGGATTTCTTTGAATGATGACGAGGTCAGTGAGTTCGCTGGTGAGCTGTCTGAAATTTTGCGCTACGTCGAGCAGCTTTCTGGTGTTGATGTAACCGGTTTGAAGCCGACCAATCAGGTGACCGGTTTGACGAACGTGATGCGCGAAGACACCGAAATTAACTATGGCTACGAACCTAGCGAGCTGCTGAAGAATGTTCCCCAGACTGAAAAAAATCAGCTCAAAGTCAAAAGGATGATTGGGTAATGCCGGCTTGGCCATCGATTGCGGAAATTGCCGAGGGCGTGCGCACCGGCAAATTGAAAGCTGCCGATTTGGTGGAACAGGCTTTGAAAGCCATCGAAGAAAAAAGCGAGTTTAATGCGATAATTGCCACGACGACCGAGCGGGCTAGAAGTCGTGCGCAAGAAATTGACCGGAATCCTAAGGGGCGGCTGGCCGGCGTACCGTTCATCGCTAAAGACAATTTTCTGGTGTTTGGCGCCGAAACCACCGCCGCCAGCAACATCTTAAAGGGCTTTAACGCGCCCTACCAGGCAACGGCGATTGAACTGCTAGAAAGAGAAGGCGCAATTTGCGTTGCCAAAGCCAACTTGGACGCGTTCGCGCACGGTTCTTCCACCGAAAATTCGGACTTTTTTACCACCAAAAACCCACACGATAAAACCCGCGTGCCGGGTGGCAGTAGCGGCGGCAGCGCCGCGGCGGTGATGCTCGAAATGGCGCCATTTGCACTCGGCACCGACACCGGCGGCTCTATCCGCTTGCCGGCCAGCTTTTGTGGTGCCGTGGGCTATAAACCAACCTATGGTTTGGTTAGTCGAAGCGGCGTAGTGGCGATGGCCAGCAGCACCGACGTCATTGGCCCGCTGACAAAAACTGTCGCTGATGCGGCCGTAATTCTGGATGTGCTGGCCGGCAGAGATCCGCTCGATTCGACGACGATCGAGCGCGACGAAAATGGCTACCAGCTACCAGCTAATAGCTACCAGCTGAATAATGCCAAGATTGGCATTATTCGTGAATATATGGGTGAGGGTATGGATGCCGGCGTACGGAAGAACATTGAAGCTGCGATTGAAAAATTGAAAGCCGCCGGAGCGGAAATCGTCGAAATAAGTCTGCCAAGTTCGCCGTTGGCGCTGGCAGTGTATTACATTATTTGCCCGGCGGAAGTTTCATCCAACTTGATGCGCTACGACGGTCAGCGCTACGGACTCAGCTCGCCCGAAGCGAAAAATCTTGAGGACAGTTATTCTGAGACGCGCGACCGCGGTTTCAACAAGGAAAACAAGCGGCGGATTATGATCGGCACCTACGTGCTGAGTAGCGGCTACTACGATGCCTATTACAAACAGGCGCAGACGGTGCGGACGAAGATTATCAAAGAGTTCGAAGACGCATTCAAGCAGGTCGATTTTCTGCTCGGCCCAACCGTGCCAAGTACTGCCTTCAAGATTGGCGAAAACGTGGGCGATCCGCTCAAAATGTATCTGACCGACATCATGACCGTGGCCGCCAACCTGTCCGGCGTGCCGGCTGTCAGTATTCCGTGCGGGACGGCTGATAATTTGCCGGTTGGCTTGCAGCTGATGGCGCCGCAGCGGGCGGACCGCGAATTACTCCAGCTTGCCAAAGCCGCCGAGGAGCTCATCGGATGAGCCAGAACACCTTAATTGCTGTTGCTGTCATTATTTTCCTACTGCTGGTAGTCTCGCTGGCAACGTGGCTGAGTAAGCGCAAGCCCAGCCAGCTCAACAAAGTGTATTTCACTAGTCGCTGGCAGGATTTGCAGAAGCTATGCGGCCGCGAGGACACCTGGCCGCTGGCGATTATCAACGCCGATAAATTGGTCGATGAAGCGCTGAAAAAATCCAAATATCACGGCAAAACGATGGGCGAGCGGCTGGTAGCGGCCCAGCACGACCTCCAAAATAACGACGATATTTGGTTCGCACACAAACTGCGCAACAAGCTGGTGCACGAAGATCTCAAAAAGCTGAAAAAAACCGACGTCAAAGATGCCCTGGTCGGGTTCCGTGATGCATTGAGAGACCTGGGGGCGCTGAAATGATTTCGCCGGAAATCCGCGCTCAGTACAAAACTACCATTGGCATTGAGTGCCACGTGCAGCTCAAAACGACTACCAAATTGTTCAGTGGCGCCGGCAATGATGCGCGTGAAGCGGCGCCAAATACGCTGGTCAATCATATCGACTTTGGCCTGCCCGGCGCGCTGCCGGTTTTGAATGCTGAAGCCGTGCGACTGGCGAGCAAGGCTGCCTTTGCGCTCGGCAGCCAGCCGCAAAAATTCAGCAAGTTCGACCGCAAGCACTATTTTTATCCCGACCTGCCGATGGGCTACCAGATTACCCAGTACGACGAGCCGATTGTGCTCGGCGGCCAGGTGGAAATCGAAGTTGACGGCGAGAAGAAAACCATTGGCATTACCCGCGCACATCTCGAAGCCGACGCCGGTAAATCAACACATCCAGCCGGCAAAGAGTACTCGCTGGTCGATTTGAACCGTGCCGGGACGCCGCTGCTCGAAATCGTCAGCGAGCCGGACATGCACTCGGCGGCCGAAGCCAAAGCCTACGCCAAAGAATTGTATCTGCGGATGAAATACGCCGAGGTCTCTGACGCCAATTTGTACTACGGCAACATGCGCTTCGATGTGAACGTCAGCGTCAGCAAAACCGACGAGCTGGGCACACGCAGCGAGACGAAAAACTTGAACTCATTCCGCAGCGTCGAAAAAGCGATTGAATTCGAAGCCAACCGCCAGATTGAGCTACTAGAAAAAGGCGAAAAGGTCGTGCAGGAAACTCGCGGCTGGCTGGACGACAAGCAAAAAACCGTCAGCCAACGGACAAAAGAAAACGCCGACGATTACCGCTACATGCCCGACCCGGATTTGCCGCCGGTAGTTTTGGACGATAAATTTATCGAACGCATCAAGGCCGACATGCCGGCAATGCCGAATGATTACCGCCAAATGCTCGCCAATATCGGCATTGACGCCAAAACCGCCAGTGACATCGTGGCGGTGCCGGAAACCGCTAAAACCGTGATGAGAATCAATGCAGCTGCCGGCGCCGACCACGCCCGCCGCGTCGCTTTCTGGCTGCTGCAGCCACAGGATGATGAGGCTGCCACCGAAACTGAAACGACTGCCAGCGACGAGGCATTAATTAAATTGTCGCAAATGGTGGCAGACAATAAACTCAGCTCGACCGCTGCCAAAGAAGTGCTGGCGGAATTGCTAAAAACCGGCGACGATCCAGAAAAAATCGCCGAAGCCAAGAATCTATTGCAAGTTAGCGACGAAGGCGAAATTATTAAAATTGTCGATCAAGTTCTAGCTGAAAATGTCAAAGCCGCAGAAGATGTGCGGAACGGTGAAATGAAAGCTATCGGCTTCCTCGTCGGCCAAGTTATGAAAGCTAGTCAGGGAAAAGCCAACCCAGCCCTGGCTGCCAACCTTATAAAGAAACAACTTGGCTTGTAATAGGGGTTCCGAACGTTTTGGCTGTGACGGCACTCGTAGTAATGAAATCTAATGTATCAATGACATCTTGAAACTCACGAGTGTCTGGGTCTAGCGCAACGGGCAGTATATGTCCATCCACATTTCTTTCGAGCGAAACACAAACGCCCAAGCCGTCAAGCGCTGCAGTACCTCGGACATGAGTTACGTCTGCGTTGATATATGCTATGACGGCTTCCTGTTCAATTTGTTGCGCGCTGTATACCGGGTGAGGCTCGCTTACTTTGACCTGCAGCGCAAACAGCGATTTATTGGTACTGTAAAAGCTGGTGGCAACACCCTGCGCTAGTCGGTAGGCGACTTTTCGATTACCGTCTCGCAAGCTCGGATTTTCATACCACGCTGTAGCCATCTCGGGCTGGGTATAACTGCGGCCCGATACTTTGCTGCCATGAGCTTCAATGATATTCTGGGCTCTTTCGCCGATAGCGTGGTGGGCAGGCACGTTAGATTTGCCGATTATTTCTCTATCCTTAGCCTTTTGAATCTGAGCTTCCAGGCTATTGATCACTTCTGGTTTAGGTCTATAGGGTGGCATAGTTTCTCCTTTGCCCGTATTGTAGGCTTTCCTTATGCCATTGCAAGCGTGAGTGGAATACTAGATGGTACAATGGGAGTAATGACGAAAGTAACTAAAGCGGTCATTGCGGCGGCGGGGTTTGGGACGCGGTTTTTGCCGCAGACGAAGGCTATGCCGAAGGAAATGCTGCCGCTGATTGATAAGCCGATTATCCAGTACATCGTGGAAGATTTGGTGGCGGCCGGGATTAAAGACATTATCATCGTCGGCTCGTCCAACAAGCGGGCGATTGAAGACCACTTTGATGTGCCGAGCGAAGATTTGCTGGCAAACTTGCGCGCCGGCGGTGCCAAAAAGCAGCATTACATCGATGAAATTAATGCGATTTCCGAGCTGGCGAATTTTATCTATGTGCGGCAAAAAGGCCCGTACGGTACCGCCACGCCGTTAATGAACGCGGCGCACCTCATTGGCGACGAACCGTTCATTTACTCTTTCGCCGACGACCTGACAGTGGCGAAACCGAATGCGTTTGAGCAAATGATTGCTCTGCACAAAAAACATGGCGGCGGCATACTGCCGTGCATTCGCATACAAGACGATGTTGAGTACGAGCGCTACGGCGTGATTGGTGGCGAGCAGGTGAGCGACGACGTCATCAAGATGAACGGCGTCATCGAGAAGCCGGGCAAAGCGCGGGCGCCGTCGGATTTCGCGGCGGTTGGCGGCTATTTATTTACCCCCGACATTTTCAAATACCTCGAGGCGGGACTCAGAAACCTGCCGGCCGATAAAGAGTTCTATGTGACCGATTCCATTATCGAGCCGATGCTCAAAGACGGCTACGATTTTTACGGCTGCCTCATCAAAAATTCCCAGCGTTACGATACTGGCGACAAACTGGAATATCTCAAAACCGTCATCGACTTTGGGCTCGCCCACCCGGAGCTCGGGCCGCAGCTCAAAAGCTATCTCAACGAGCGCTTGGGCTAGCGCTCGAGCACGTCAATCAATTCGGTGAAATCCTGCCACTGGGCCGGTGTCAGCGTCGGACCTATCGGCAGATACGTTGTGCCATCGTAAAGCTGAATGGGATGAGTGGCGTCGGGCTCGATACGGTACTGTACCAGGTTTTCGTGCTCGGCATTGCGCCGGTATACCTCGGCATATTGCTGGCTGAATGGTGTCGCCGGATGGTCCAGTTTGCTGAGTTTCCGCGAATCATTGCTCGTTACGCGTACAGAACAGGCTATAGCCAGCTCGTTGCCGAGCGGGCTGAGGGGTCGCTCGTCGGTCCAGTGCTTCTCCAGACGAAGGCCGTGCTCAATAAGCTGCTGCGTATTTGGTGCCGCATAGGTAAAGATGTGCTCGAGCTGCCGCAATGCACCGGCTACGGCAAAGCTCGCCTCTTGCTCGGGTGACAGCCCCATGGCGGGTACAAGGCGAAGATGCGGCTGAGGACGTGGTTTTTTCTCCATAACCTAATAAGTCTAGCGTACTTTGAGTGCCTCACTGTGGAATAAATGACTGTCGGGCTGGCGTTACGGTATGGTATAGTGACTGCATGGATACCGCTTTTGAAGTGCTGGCAATTGTCCTCAGCAGCCTGTTTATCATCTTACTTGTGGTATCGATTGTCGCTGCGGCGCTGGCACTCAAAATTGTGCTGACAGTCAGGCGAGTGGTCGCCAAAGGCGAGCAAGTGATCGATTCCGCCGAAGCCGCCGCCGAAATATTCAAGAACGCCGCCGGCCCGCTCGGCGCAATCAAAACCATCTTGAACGTTATCGAAACCGTCGCCAAGCATAAGTCAAGGAAGGGGTAACGTATGGGCAAGAACACCGCTAAGAAATTCGCTATCGGCGCCAGCATTGCCGCCGCCGCCGGCTACATCGCCGGTATTTTGACGGCACCAAAAAGCGGCAAAGAAACCCGTCAAGATGTCAAAGATACTGCCTCGAAAGCCGTCACCGAGGCTGAAAAGCAGCTCAAGAAGCTTGAAAGTGACGTCGAAGATTTGGTTTCAAAGGCCAAGGACAAAGGCAGTGATTTGAGCGACAAGGCGAAAGACGAGCTGGACAATCTGCTCAAAATGGCCAAAGATTCGCGTGGCAAGGCCAGTGAAATGTTGAGCGCCGTCAAAGATGGCAAGGCCGAAGATAAAGACTTAAGCAAAGCCATTGCCGACGCCACAAAAGCCATCGACCACCTCCGCGACTACTTATCAAAATAAACCCTACTCGCCGCTGCCCGAATCCGGCGGCTCAATATGGCCGCGGGCAATTGCAGCGGCACCGCGGTAGAAGTTACCATCGCCCTGTTCTATAACGAAATCACGCGGATACCAGCTGGTCGAACTACCGGCTTGCCCGATGTCCTGCATCCTGATGTTTAGATCGCCATCTCTGTCTTCAAGCAAGCGCAGCACAGCGCCGTCAGCGGTCATTATTGGCTCGCCAATGTCGGTGTAAAGCTCGGCGGCATAAGGTTCTGATGTTGGAAACATGTCCCATAGAGTCATAGCCATGTTATACAATGAACAATCCCCACAATCAAGTGCCCGGCTCTTGCCACTGTTGTGTTGTTGTAAATCTTAGCCGCCTTTCGGGGCGGCTTTTGCGCTATACTGGATAGGAAACGTGAGGGTGATAACAAAGAAATGGCCAGCTTGAAGCCGTCGGACTTGTCTGAAGTTTGCATGTTGAGGCTATGTGGCTTTTTGGTTGCGGAGCGGAAGGAGGCGTATGGGTAATACTCCGACTGAGCACCGTAAAAGCAAAAAGCCGCAGAGTCCAACAGGCGCCGGTGGGGCGGCCGGCTCTGCCGGGCGGCACTCTGGCGCGCTGCAAGCTTCAGATTATGTGCATCTGCACAACCATACGCAGTACTCGCTGCTCGATGGTTTGACCAAAGTGCCGGCGCTGATTGATTACGTCAAGGAAACCGGCATGACGGCGGTGGCGCAGACCGACCACGGCACGCTTTCCGGTGCGATTGAATTTTATAAAACCGCCACTGCCGCCGGCGTCAAGCCGATTATCGGCATGGAAACGTACGTGGCGGCACGCACGCATTTGGACAAAGACCCCGGCAAGGATAAGCCGAATTTCCACCTCATTTTGCTGGCGATGAATGACACCGGCTACCGCAACTTGATGCGGCTGAGCTCCATCGCCAACCTAGACGGGTTTTATTACAAACCGCGGCTCGACCACGCCCTGCTCGAAAAGTATAACGATGGCTTAATCGTTCTGTCTGGCTGTATCGGTGGCGAAGTGGCCGATAATTTGCGCCAAGGACAGTACGACAAAGCCAAGGAAATCGCCGCGTGGTACAAGCAAGTTTTTGGCGATCGCTACTACATTGAAATCCAGGATCACGGCCACCCCGACCACCCCAGCAAATGGTCCGAACAGGTAGAGGTGACCAAACAGCAGCTGAAATTGGCCAAAGAGCTGGATATTCCAGTGGTTTTGACCTGCGACGCCCACTATTTGCGGCACGCCGACCAAGAGGCGCACGAGATTTTGTTGTGTGTGCAGACTGGCTCATTTATGAGCGACGAAAAGCGGATGAGCCTGAAAGAATTCGAACTGCACGTGACCGATCCCAAAGAAATCATCGCCCGCTGGGGCAAAGACCATCCTGAAGTCATTACCAACACCAAAGCGATTGCCGAGCGCTGCAACGTTACTATCGAGCTGGGTAAAATCCTCATCCCGAAATTCCCGGTGCCCAAAGGCGAGAACGAAAAGACATATTTACACCAACTCGTGTGGCAAGGTTTGGCCTGGCGCTACGGCCGGGCGGCCGGAGAACGGCACATCCCGGGCGAAGCTCTCCGCTCCGGTGCTCACGTACCGAAAAGTACGCTGCGCTCCGGTGCTCGCGCTTCATCCCGGGCTGCACCATCCTCCGGCCACCCGCTCGCGCAAGACGAGGCAGCAAAACTTACCGTTGCTGAAGCTAAAAAACTTTTGAGCAAAGACATTATCGAGCGCGCTGAGTACGAGCTTAGCGTCATGGACAGCATGGGCTACAACGGCTATTTCCTCATCGTGCAGGATTTCATCAATTGGGGCAAAGACCAGGGCGTGATTTTCGGGCCGGGGCGCGGCAGTGCCGCCGGCTCAATCGTCAGTTACGCACTCCGAATCACCGAAATCGACCCCATGAAATACACGCTGATGTTCGAGCGGTTTTTGAACCCCAGTCGTATTTCCATGCCCGATATCGACATCGATATACAGGACACGCGGCGCGACGAGGTTATCCAATATTGTGTCGAAAAGTATGGCGACGACCGCGTGGCCAATATCGTAACCTTTGGTCGGATGGCCGCCCGCAACGCCGTGCGCGACGTCTCGCGTGTGCTGCAGATTCCGTACGCCGAGGCCGATCGATGGGCCAAAATGATTCCGCCGCCGGTGCAGGGCCGCCATATCCCGCTGAAAAAATCCATCGCCGACGATGCCGATCTCAAACGCGAATACGAGACGAATGAAAACGCCAAGCGCGTTTTTGACCTGGCGACGCAGATGGAAGGCACCATCCGCAGCCACGGCGTGCACGCCGCCGGCGTGGTGATTGCGCCGGACGACATTGTCAAATTCGTACCGCTCGAAAAGGCCCAAAAGGGCGTGGTTGCCACGCAGTATCCGATGGGCCCGGTCGAGGAACTCGGGCTGCTCAAAATGGACTTTCTTGGCTTGTCCAACCTGACGATTCTCAAAAACGCCCTGCGTATTATCAAACGTGTTTACAACAATGACATCGAGCTGAATGCCATTCCGAACGACGACCCCGCGACGTTCAAATTGTTCCAGGCGGGCGATACGACCGGTGTGTTCCAATTTGAATCGGCCGGAATGAAGCGCTATTTGCGGGAGCTCAAGCCGACCGAATTTACCGACTTGGTGGCTATGAACGCCTTGTACCGACCGGGGCCGATGGAGCAGATTCCGGCCTTTATTAAAGGTAAAAATAATCAGGCTGCGGTGACTTATCTGCACGATTCACTCAAACCCGTGCTCGAGGACACCTACGGTGTTATCGTCTATCAGGAAAACATCATTCAGCTGCTGCAGCTGGTCGCCGGCTACACGCCGGGCGAAGCCGACCTGGTGCGCAAGGCCATCGGTAAGAAGAAACGCGACATTATGCAAGCCGAGGAGCCGAAGTTCATTGCCGGCTGCAAGGATAAAGGCTTGACCGACGCGCAGGCCAATCATTTGTGGGCGCTTATCCAGCCATTTGCCGACTACTCGTTCAACAAAGCCCACGCCACTTGCTACGCGCAGATTGCCTATTGGACGGCGTACCTGAAGGCCAATTACCCGGCGGCGTTCATGGCGGCGCTGATGACCAGCGACTACGACGATACCGACCGTCTGGCGATTGAAATTACCGAGTGTCAGCACATGGGTATCGACGTACTGCCGCCAGACGTCAACGAGTCGTTCGTCGAATTTGCCGTCGTGCCGGATGCAAAGCAGCCCGATAACCGCAAAGCCGCGATTAGATTCGGCATGAATGCCATCAAAAATGTCGGTACCGGCGCGGTCGAAGAAATCCTGCGTGCGCGCGAGGAGTGCGGCCACTTTGAAACACTCGAAGATTTCCTGGCCAACGTCAACTGCCGGATTGTGAATAGGAAAGCCATGGAAAGCCTGATGAAAGCCGGTGCTTTTGACCGCTTTGGTGAGCGAACCACATTGCTGCACAATCTCGACACCATATTGGCCTATGCCCAGCGCTTGCAAAAGCAGCAGAGCAGCGGCCAGACCGATTTGTTCGGCGAAGCTATCGAGGATGCCACCCTGAAACCGCAGCTGACGCTCGATACGCCTGCCGTCAGGCCCGATGCCCGCGAGCAGCTGCTGTGGGAGCGCGAGCTGCTGGGGCTGTATTTGAGTCAGCACCCGCTTGAGTTGTTTGAAACGTTTTTGAGCGAACAAACCATTGCCCTCAATACCTTGAAGCCGGAACATGATGGCAAGGCCGTGACCATTGGTGGCGCCATTGTCGATGTGCGCGAAATCACCACCAAAAACGGCCAGAAAATGGCCTTTGTGAAGATAGAAGACCGCTTTGGCGAAACCGAAGCAATTTTATTCCCGAACAGTTACCAGCAAACGCTCGGCTTGTGGGAGCGCGACAAAGTCGTGCTGATACGAGGCAAGGTGAGCGCCAAAGACCGCGACGGCAACATTGCCAGCGAGATCAAAATCATGGTCGACGATGCCCGCGAAATTACCACTGAGCAAGCGACCAATTACGAAGCCACCGGCAAAAAACTCAAAACGCCGAAGGAAAAGAAAGCAAGCACTGCACCCGCCAATACTGCCACCAAAACGGCTCCCGAGCGCGTCTACATCCGTCTCAGTAGCAGCAACGACGAGCAGGTGCTGCGCTCGCTAAAATCGACGCTCGACGGTCATCGCGGTGATACTGACGTGGTGCTGGTGTTGGGTACGGCCGATGCCAAGCAAGTCGTCAAGCTGCCGGCTGGCATCGATACGTCCGGTGATGGCATTAGTCTGCTGCGCGAACTGGTCGGCGCTGACAATCTCAAAATACAGTAACTAGTAAATAGAAACTAGGGACTAGGAAATAGGGATTAAAAATTGGCAGCCGTACCTATTTACTGTTTCCTAATTTCTAGTTTCTGTTATTGAATGATGCCGACGGTGTGGCTGAGGACGAGCCCGGCTGTGATAACAAACACGGCGGCGGTGTCGAGCCATGGGTGATGCAGCAGGGCTTGTTCGCCTTTGGCCAAGTATTTGTGCCAGGCGAAACTGTGGCGCAGCAGTATGAATAACACGGCGGCGGTAATGATGAGGCTGAGGGCGAAGGTGGTCCAGCTGGCACGGCCGGCAGTCAGCATACCCAGGCGGCTGACGTCGCGCGACTGCGGAGTGGTGGTGTCGCGCGCCGCAAGAGTAGCTTGCTGCTGGCTAGTCGGCGTGGTAATGCTGGCACCGCCGCTGGAGGCACTTTGAGCCCCGCTGGCCGTCGCGTTGGCGCTTGGCGATGGCGACGCAGCTGCCACCGCTGCGCTGGCAGGCCGGGCGTACATGGCGACCACCAGTGTTTCCGGACCGCTACCCTGATAATTAGGAATATTGACGATGCCAAAGCCAACGTTCTGATAGCCGGCGTCGAGGATATTGGCGCGGTGCTCGGGGCTGTTCATCCAGCCGGTTACGGTGTTGCCGGCGGTCGCAAAGCCATAGGCCAGGTTTTCGCCGGCGCTCTGGTAATCGTAGCCGGCAGCCGTAATAAATGACCACGGTGTGCGGCCGTCCGGCGTGTCGTGCGACCAGTAATTGCGCTTGGCCATGTCATTTGCTTTTGTCTGGGCGGCCTGGCTCAGCTGCGCATTCAGTGCCAGCGCTGTTTCGTGATAATCAGCCCGC